>Ga0073928_10000339_pt1 | contig 111920 bp, 109 predicted proteins | sample PaiPotPPA55metaG_FD_76969 | JGI IMG/M metagenome (GOLD analysis project Ga0073928, IMG submission 76969) | Iron sulfur acid spring bacterial and archeal communities from Banff, Canada, to study Microbial Dark Matter (Phase II) - Paint Pots PPA... ... | reverse complement strand
GGTGAAGTCGCGCGTGAAGGTCACGGGACGCAGCTCGTCGGGCTCCCGCCCGTCCCGGCGCGGACCCATCGTCAGACCGCGATCACCAGGTCGGGCGCGGCCAGGTCGACCGGCTCGCCGAACGCGGCCGCGCCCTCGGCGGCCGCCTGCTCACGGTCGACCTGGGGCCACAGGTGGGTGAGGACCAGCCGGCGCGCGCCCGCCGCCTTCGCGGCCTCGCCGGCCTCGCGGGCCGACAGGTGGATCGGCGCCGCCTTGGCCTCGTGGAGATACGTCGCCTCCGAGAGCACGACGTCGGCCCCGTGCTCGAACGCCTCGACGCTCCACGCCGGCCCGGTGTCGGACGTGTAGATCATGCGGGAGTCCCCCGCGGTCAGCTCCACCGCGTAGGTGGGCGGCGGGTGGTCGGTGCGGGAGAACCGCAGCGTCGCGGCGCCGATGGTGACCGGCCGCTGCTCGTCGATGACGTGCCAGTCGAAGACGTCGCCCCAGTCGCCGTCGACGAGGGTCCCGAGGTGCTCACGGAGGCCGGCCGGCGCGTACACGGCGAGCCCGGTCCGGTTCGTGGCGTAGCGCAGCATGACGTGGAGCCCGTACATGTCGACGCAGTGGTCGGGGTGCCGGTGGGTGAGCACCACCGCGGTGAGGTCCTCGACGGGCAGGTGCCGCTGCAGCGGCCCGAAGGTGCCGTTGCCGCAGTCGAGCCACACCGCGGCCCCGTTCTCGCGCACGAGGTACCCACTGCAGGCGCCGCTGTCGGGCCCGCCGTAGGAGCCGGAGCAGCCGAGCACGGTCAGCTCCACGACCACGCCTCCACGCGCTCGACCTCGGGCCCGAGGAAGCGGGCGCCGAGCCGCCGGAACTGGTCCGGGTCCCCGCTGGTCATGAAGCGCGGCGACACGGGGCCGGTGAGCGCGCCGATCGCGCCGAGACGCTCGCGGACCGCGAACGCGGTCTCGTCGGCGCTGGAAACGAGCACGACGTCGCGACCCATCACGTCACCGATGGTACGAGCCAAGAGGGGGTAGTGCGTGCAGCCGAGCACCAACGTGTCGATGGCCGCCGTGCGGAGGGGCGCGAGGAGCCGTTCGGCGAGCACGTGGACCTGGTCGGAGTCGACGTCGCCGGCCTCGACGAACTCGACGAACCCCGGGCACGCCGCGCAGACCAGCGCCAGCGAGGGATCGACACGCGCCGCGGCTCGCTGGTACGCGCCGGACGCGACCGTCCCGACGGTGCCGATGACGCCGATCCGGCCCGAGCGGCTCGCTCGGGCGGCGGCGCGCAACCCGGGCTCGATCACCCCGATGACGGGGACGGGCAGGCGGGCGTCGAGGACGTCGAGGGCGGCCGCGGCCGCGCTGTTGCACGCGACGACGATGGCGCGCGCCCCCCGGTCCATCAGCAGGTCGCCGATCTCGAGCGCGTACTTCAGGACCTCGTCGCCCGGCTTCGGTCCGTAGGGGAACCGCCCCGAGTCGCCGAAGTAGAGGATGGGCTCGCCGGGGAGCAGGTCGAGCAGCGAGCGCACGACGGTGAGGCCGCCGAGCCCGGAGTCGAAGACGCCGATCGGTGCCGCGCTGGTCGTCACGCCCGCTCCCGCGGGTGGGCGGCCCGGGCGAGCCGGTCGGCGACGGCCGCGCCGAGTCCGACCGGGGGTGGCGCGACCGCCAGGACGACGTCGAGCCGGAGGCGATCAGCCTCGCGGAGCAGCCGGTAGAGCTCCCGGGCGAGCCCGTCGACATCGGCCGGGGCTCGCAACAGCTGCACGCCCGACGGCAGGTCGGGCGGCGGCGACGCGGCCAGCAGCCCGACCTGGCGCCCGTCGCGGAGCAGCTGTTGGGCTCGGCGGGCGACGTCGGGCGCGGCGACGAGGACGACGTCGGCCTCCGGCGCGTAATGCGAGGGGAGCGTCCCCGGCGCCGCCCGCTCGCCGTCGTCGCAGACCGGCACCGCTCCGCCGACGATCGCCTCGAGCCGTTCCTGGGGGATGCCGCCCCGGCGCAGGATCACGGGCCGGTCGTCGGAGCAGTCGACGACCGTCGATTCGACGCCCACCCGGCAGGGGCCGTCGTCGAGGACGGCGTCGACGTCGTCGCCCAGGTCGGCGCGGACATGCTCGGCGGTCGTGGGGCTCACGCGTCCGAACCGGTTGGCGGACGGTGCGGCCACGCCGCCCCCGAACCGCGTCAGCAGCCGCTGCGCGACCGGCTGGTCGGGGACGCGCAGGCCGACGGTGTCTCGGCCGCCGGTGACCTCGTCGCGCACCGTGGCCGCGCGCGGGAGGACGAGGGTGAGCGGACCCGGCCAGCAGGCGTCGGCGAGGGCGAGGGCCGCCGACGGGACCCGGGCCGCCCACGGCGCGAGCAGCTCCTCGCACGATGGCCGGGCGGCGAGGTGGACGATGACCGGGTGCGTCGCGGGCCGTCCCTTCACCTCGTAGAGGCGCCGCAGCGCGCCGGGATTCTGGGCGTCGGCGCCGAGGCCGTAGACCGTCTCGGTAGGGAAGGCGACGAGACCGCCCCGGCGCAGCACCCGCGCCGCGTCCTCGACGGCCTCCGTGCTGACCGGGCTCACCAGTAGTTGATGCGCGTCGCGCGCTCGGCGACGACGTCGATCCGGTCCGTCCACGCCCCCGACGACAGGTACTTCCAGCCGCCGTCGGGAAGCAGCGTGACGACGGTCCCCGACTCGAGGTCGGCCGCGGCCTTGGCCGCGCCGGCGACTGCGGCGCCCGAGGAGATACCGGCGAACACGCCGCACTCGTTCAGCAGTCGGCGCAGCCACCGGATCGACTCCTCGGCCCGCACGATCAGCTTCCGGTCCAGCACGTCGGGCTCGAAGATCGGCGGCACGAAGCCGTCGTCGAGTGAGCGGAGTCCTTGCACGAGCTCGCCGGCCGGCGGCTCGACCGCGACGACCCGCACCGCCGGGTTCTGCTCCTTCAGGAACCTGCCGACGCCCATCAGCGTGCCGCTGGTCCCCAGCCCGGCCACGAACACGTCGACCTCGGGGCAGTCGCGCCAGATCTCGGGGCCGGTGCCCTCGTAGTGCGCGAGCGGGTTGGCGGGGTTCCCGTACTGGAACAGGAACCGCAGCGTCGGGTCGTCGGCGGCCAGCTTCTCGGCGAGGCGGATCGCCCCGTTGCTGCCCTCCTCGCCCGGCGACAGGACCACGTCGGCGCCGAAGATCTCGAGCAGCTGGCGCCGCTCGACCGACACGTTCTCGGGCATGACGACGCGGAGCTGGTAGCCGCGCAGCTTGGCGACCAGGGCCAGCCCGATCCCGGTGTTGCCCGACGACGGCTCGAGGATGGTGTCGCCCGGGTGCAGGGCGCCGTCGCGCTCGGCCTGCTCGACCATGAACAGGGCGATCCGGTCCTTCGAGGACCCACCCGGGTTCTGGCCCTCGAGCTTGGCGTAGATCCGGACGTTCGGGTTCGGCGACAGGGCGTGGATGCCGACCAGCGGCGTGTCGCCGATCACGCCGAGCACGGTCTCGAACCTCATCGGGAGGCTGGCCTGGCCGTCGAGGGCCCGGCGCTCGGGCGGTGCGGCCGTGTCGAGCCCGTCACCGCGGCGCGCCGACTACCCGCCGGCGACGGCGGGCAGGATCGAGATGACGTCGCCGTCGGCGACCTTGGTGTCGAGCTGGTCGAGATACCGGATGTCGTCGTCGTTGCGGTAGACGTTGACGAACTTGTGCAGCTGGCCGCCCTCGTCGATGAGGTTGCCCGCCAGCTCGGGGTGCTCGGCGATGAGGGCCTGGAAGACCTCGCCCACCGTCGATCCGTCGGCCGAGAGCGTGGCGGCGCCGCCCGCTTGCGGGCGCAGCAGGGTCGGCAGGCGGACCTCGACGGACATCGCGGGCCAGTCTACGAGTCGGAAACCGCGACCTCGCACTCCCGGACCGCGCCGTCCCGGATGCGGTAGCAGCGCAGCACCGGCTCGGCGTGCTGGAGGCTGACGAGCACGTACATCCAGTGCGGCTCCATGGCCTGGCGCACGTCGGTGTCCGACGGGTACGGATCGGAGTGGGTGTGCGAGTGCCACACGCCGACGAGCTCCTCGTGGCGGGACTCGGCATCGCGCATCGCTTTGATGAGATCGCGCGAGTCGACCGTGTACGTCCGCGCCGAGCGGTCGGCGTTCGTGCACGGGTAGACGGCGGTCACGACGCCGGTCGGCTCGCCGTCGGTCTGGACCGGGCCGGCCAGCAGCCCGCACGCCTCGTCGGGCAGCCCGTCGTAGCAGTGGGCGACGATCGCCCGGTGCTGGTCGGTCGAGAGCCGGAGGAGCGGCTCGACGAACTCAGGCTCAGCCGGCACGCGCGTGCTGGATGGCGCGCCAGACCCGCTCGGCGGTGAACGGCATGTCCAGGTGCCGTACGCCGAAGTGGCTGAGCGCGTCGACGACCGCGTTCTGGACCGCGGGCGTCGAGCCGATCGTCCCCGACTCGCCGATCCCCTTGGCGCCCAGCGGGTTCAGCGGGGTCGGCGTCTGGGTGTTCGAGGCCTCGAAGCTCGGCAGCTCGGCCGCGCTCGGCATCGCGTAGTCCATGAGGTTGGCGGTGAGCGGGTTGCCGTCGTCGTCGTAGACGACCTGCTCGTAGAGGGCCTGGGCCGCGCCCTGGGCGATGCCGCCGTGCTGCTGCCCGGCCACGAGCAGCGGGTTCAGGACCCGTCCGCAGTCGTCCACCGCGACGTGGCGGAGCAGCTCGACGCGCCCGGTCTCGGTGTCCACGTCGACAACCGCGACGTGAGCGCCGAACGGGTAGCTGGCCTCACCCTGGTTGAAGTCGAGCTCGCTCGCCAGGCCGCCCTCCCAGTCGGCGGGCCGTCGAGTCGGGTCCGACACCGCGTCGGCGAGGTCGGCCCACGTGAGCGCGGTCGCGGGGACACCGGCCACACCCACGGTGCCGCCCTCGTGCAAGACGATGTCGTCGGGACTGGCCTCGAGCAGGTGGGCCGCCAGTCGCTTCGCTTGCTCGAGCACCTCCTCGCTGGCGCGATAGAGGGCGCTGCCGGCGGTCTGCAGCGACCGGGAGCCCATCGTCCCGCTCCCCCGCGGCACGAGCGCGGTGTCCGACTGCACAAGCCGAACCTGCTCGATCGGGACGCCGAGGAGCTCGGCGACGATCATCGCGAACGCGGTCTCGTGACCCTGGCCGTGCGCCGATGTGCCCACCCGGGCCACGATCGTGCCGTCGGCCTCGACCTCCACGCCGCCGAACTCCTGGAACATCCCGCCCGCGGTGACCTCGACGTACGCGGACACCCCGATCCCAAGCTGGTGGACATCATCTCGGTCGCGCCCAGCCTGCTGCTCGGCAAGCAGCTGGTCGTAGCCGGCCACCCGGCAGGCTTCGTCGAGCGCCCGCGCGTACTCGCCCACGTCGTAGTTGGCGCCCGTCGCGGTGGTGAGCGGGAAGGCGTCCGGCGCCAGGAAGTTCTTCTTCCGGAGCTCGACGGGGTCCATGCCCAGCTCGTCAGCCGCCATGTCGATGATCCGCTCGAGGAACGCGGCCGCCTCGGGACGGCCGGCGCCGCGGTACGCGGCCGTGGGCGTCGTGTTGGTCGCGGCGCTGATCGCGTTGCACTGCACCTTCGGGATGGCGTACACGCCCTGGGCCATCATGCGGGTGAGGAAGGGCAGGAACGCCCCGATCGACGGGTAGCCCCCGGCGTCGCAGATGACCTTCACCCGCACCGCGGTGAACGTGCCGTCGCGGCGCAAGCCGAGCTCGACGAGCTGGATCTGGCCCCGCCCGTGGGTCATCGCGAGCAGGTTCTCGGAGCGGGTCTCGGTCCACTTCACCGGGCGCCCGAGGTCACGGGCGAGGGCGGCGGTGATGACGTGCTCGCAGTGGGCGCCGGTCTTGGCGCCGAACCCGCCGCCGACCGCGCCCGCGACGACGTGGACATGCTCGGGCTCCATCGCCAGCGCCGCGGCCAGCCCGTCACGGACCGAGAACGGGGCCTGGGTGGGCACGGTGACCTCGAGGCCGCCGTTGGGGCCCGGCTCGACGACGATCCCGTTCGACTCCATCGGGATCGGCGCGACACGCTGGTTGACGAACCGGCCCTGCACGACCACCTCGGCGCCGTCGAGGATCTCGGGATCATCCCCGAAGTTGAACTCGATGACCTCGTTCGAGCCCTTCGCCGGGAACAGGACCGTCGTCCCGTCGGCGAGCGCGGCCTCGGGGTCGACCACGACCGGCAGTGGGTCGTAGTCGACGACGACCAGCTCCGCGGCGTCGACGGCCTGGGCCCGCGTCTCGGCGACGACCACCGCCACGATGTCGCCGACGAAGCGGACGACCCCGTCGGCCAGCGGAGGCCGGTTGAACTCGGCGGGCAGCATGACGAAGCCCTGCACGGGGGGGAGCTCGAGCGTCTCCTTGGTGTGGACCGCCACGACGCCGGGCATGGCGGCTGCCTCGGCGGTGTCGACGCCGGTGATGCGGGCGTGCGCGATCGTCGAGCGCACGAAGGCGACGTGGAGGAGGCCGGCGACCGCCAGGTCGTCGAAGTAGGTGGCCTCGCCGCGCAGGATCCGGGGGTCCTCGACGCGCTTGACGGGGTTCCCGAGGATCGAGCCGGAGGTCGCCACGGCGGGACTCTATCCAGGCGCCGGATATCGCCGAGCGAGCTCGGCGAGCACGTCCTGGAACTCGGCCATCGTCGATCGAATCACCTCGTCCACGGTCTCGACGTGGTCGATCCGGCCCGCGACCTGGCCGCCGAAGGCGAACGCGGCGTCGAGGTCGCCCTCGAAGTAGAGGGACAGGATCCCGTCCAGCGTCCCGAGGGCGACCTTCTCGTCCGATCGCTCGTACGCCTCGCTCCGGTCGGTGGCCAGCACCCGGAACGACGGCTTGTGCCAGCGGTTGAGGAACACGGTGCCGGTCTCGACGGTGTCGACGATCAGCTGCTTGTACCGGTCGTGCACCGGCGACTCGGCGGCCGACACCATCCGGGTGCCCATCTGGACGCCCTCGGCGCCGAGCGCGAACGCGGCCGCCATCGAACGGCCGTCGCAGATCCCGCCCGCGGCGACGACCGGGACGTCGACCCGGGAGCAGATCAGCGGGGTCAGCACCATCGTGGCCACGTCGCGGCTGGCCTTGAACCCGCCGCCCTCGCCGCCCTCGGCGACGATCCCGTCGACGCCGGCTGCGACCGCCTTCAACGCCGCTCGCAGCGACGGGACGACGTGGAACACCGTGATCCCCGCGTCGTGCAGGGCGTCGGTGAACACCTCGGGGTTGCCGGCTGAGGTCGTGACGAAGCGCACCCCCTGGTCGTGCACGAACTCGACGATCCCGGGGTCGCGGACGAACAGCTGGGCGATGTTGACGCCGAAGGGCCGGTCGGTGAGGTCGCGCATCCGCGCGATCTCGTCGCGCACCTGGTCGAGCTGGCCCGAGGACGTCTCGATGATCCCGAGCGCGCCGGCGTTGGACACCGCCGACGCGAGCTGGGCCCGGGCGATGTAGCCCATCGGAGCCTGGAGGATCGGGTGCTCCACGCCGAGCAGGTCCGTGAGGCGGTTGCGCATCGGCGCACGGTACCGTCGAGCGATGCCCGCCGGCGCGCCCGCGAAGCCCGGCCGGACGCCGACGGTCAGCAACCGGCGGGCCCGGTACGACTACCTCGTGCTCGACACCTACGAGTGCGGCATCGTCCTGCGCGGCTCGGAGGTCAAGTCGCTCCGAGAAGGTCGCGCCAACCTCCGCGACGCGTACGCACGGGTGTCGGACGGCGAGATGTGGCTCCACGGCATGCACATCGCGCCGTACGAGTACGCACGAGACGACGACGACCCGGTCCGGCCCCGGAAGCTGCTGTTGCATCGGCGCCAGATCGACGCGCTCGCTCGGGCCACCGGCGAGAAGGGCGTCACCCTGGTCCCGCTGCGGGCGTTCTTCAAGGACGGCCGGGTCAAGGTCGACCTCGCCGTCGCCCGGGGCAAGCGCACCTACGACAAGCGGCGGACGATCGCCGAGCGCGACGCCCGCCGGGACGTCGAGCGGGCCATCAAGGGGCAGCGGGACTGACCCGCCCGCAGGCGCTGCTGACGGTCGGCCACGGCGCCGCCTCCGCGGCGGCGTTCCGCGAGCTGGTGGACAGCGCCGAGCTCCGACTCGTGCTCGACGTCCGGCGGTTCCCCGGCAGCCGGCGCCATCCCCAGTTCTCCCGCGACGAGCTGGCCCGGTCACTCGCCGACGTGGAGATCGGCTACCGGTGGGACGAACGTCTCGGCGGCCGGCGCAAGGGGGTCCCCGACTCCCCGAACGTCGGGCTGCGCAACGCCGCCTTCCGCGCCTACGCCGACCACATGCAGACCCCCGAGTTCGGCACCGCGCTGGCCCAGCTGCTCGAGGACGCGGCGCGCGAGCCCACGGCGGCGATGTGCGCGGAGTCGCTCTGGTGGCGCTGCCATCGCCGGCTCATCGCCGACGCCGCCGCCCTGCTGCACGGCGTCGAGGTTCGGCACCTCCTGCCCGACGGGCGACAGCAGGCGCACCGCCCGACCGAGGGTGCGGTCGTCGAGGACGGCGTCCTCGTCTACCGACCGTCCCAAGCGGCGCTGCTGTGAGTCGTCGAACCGCTGATGAGAACGACCGCAACGGCCGGTACACTCGTCATGCGTCGTCACACGTACGACGGCGCACTTGACAAGGGGGTGCGTGGCTTCGATTTCGTGGATTGAAGCGGGTGAAGCGAGCCGACGTCGCCGGATCGTCGCAAAAGAGCCGGCAACAACAAGAAACGCCGAGGACAACCTCGCGCTCGCGGCCTAAGGGCCGCGCGTCCGCTCCGACCCGGCCGCTCGGCCGGATGCGGGCGTCATCTTGAGCGGCTTACCGCCGGGACGGGCCTCGCGGCCCGGCGGGACATCGCAGCGGGGCTGGGGACGCCGCATCCGCCGGTGAGCGGCGGCGCCCCGAGACCTTGCTCACCGGCTGCGCTCGGAGAAGCCCCGCCGACGACACGGAAGACCCGGGTTCGAATCCCGGCACCTCCAAAAGCGCTTGCGCGGAAGCGAGCGCTTCTGGAGGTGCGCCATGCCCCCCTGACACCGACCGGCGGTGGGTCAGTTTGATATCCGGGGCAGAACGAGGCGGCGTGCTACTTCACGAGTTGGGGCGTGAGGCCGTCGACGTCCATCTCGAAGTACTCGTTGTCGGCGAACGGTGCGACCACACCCTCGGCGATCTCGCGCACCGCTGGCACTGAAGCGCCTTCCCAGAGACAGGCGCGGGTCAGAGCCAGCCCACGCGAGCGCTGGCGACCTCGGGGCCGTCGGGTGGTGGGGCCAACTGCCCGCTTCGCACCGCGGCGAGCATCTCGCGGACGGTGCCGACGATCCCCGGCGCCTCGGCTCGCAACTCCGCCGCGTCGCGCTCGTCGACCGAGGCCGGGTCGACGTCGGCGCCCGCGAGGAGGCCGTCGAGATCCTCGAGCTGGGACTGCAGGAAGGCGAGCGGGTCCTCGCTCATGGCGGCGTCGAATTGACGGGATCCCGGCTCCCAGCCCCGCATCTTGGGGTGGTGATGCGTGCGGTCGTAGCTGCCGACCGGGCCGGCCACCGACTCGAGCAGATCGGCCCGCCAGATCGGCTGGTCCACGAGGATCGGCCGGGCGGCGTAGATCGATCCCTCGTGCTCGGGGGTGGCGAGCAGCCGGACCTCGACCCGTACGCCCCGCTCCGCGCCCTCCTGCCCCGGGCCGGGACGGGGATCGACGAAGTACAGGTCGCCGACGGCCACGCCGACCCGATGGAAGCCGTAGAGGTGCAGCATCGCGAGGTCCTCCTCGGTCGGCCCAGCGTACGGCGCGGTCAGCGTCGCGACGTCGGGAGCGGGTCGTAGCCGGGCTCGACCTCGACGCCGGCACCGTTGGCGAGCATCGACAGCATCGTGTACTGGCCGACCACGAAGATCAGCTCGACCAGCGCCGCGTCGTCGTGGCGCGCCGCGAGCCGCCGCCAGGTCGCGTCGCTGATCGTCCAGCTCTGCTGCAGCTCGTCGGCGGCTCGGAGCAGGTCGGCGTCGGCCGGCTCCCAGCCGGGCGCGTCGGGCCCGGCCGCCACCCGGTCGAGCTCGTCGTCGGTCAATCCCGCCGCCCGCGCGTACACGGCGTGGTGTCCCCATTCGAACCGCGATCCGCAGTTCACCGCCGCTCGCAGCGCCAGCAGCTCGTGGTCTCGACGCGGGAGGACGCCCTCGAGGACGAGCGCGCTCGCCCAGCCGAGGAACGGCTCGAGGAGCTTTGGCTGGTGCGCCATCACGGTCAGGATGTTGAGCGGACGGGGCGGGGCGTCGTCCTCCGAGCCCGGCTCCCGAGCCTCGAGCTCGGCGACGGGACCGACGGTCGGCGCCAGCGCGCGACGGACGGCCTCGCTCCACGACGCCGGCTCGAGGCCGGCGATTCGCTCCGTCATTCGACGCTCCTCAGCGCGACGACACCGGGTGCGGGGCGGCCCGCTCGGCCAGGGCGCCGAGGGTGCGGAGCTGCTTGCGCATCATGATCAGGTCGCCGAGCGGGAGGAGCCAGCCGACCGCGGTGCTGACGAGCGTCGGTCGGTTCCGCTGCAGCAGCTTCGCCACCAGCCGCGCCCCGTCCGGATGGGCACCGACGCGGTAGGTGATCGCGACCGCTCCGAAGAGCCGGTGGTCGGTCTGCAGGGTGATGTGCCGATCGGGCTCGAAGTCGGTCAGCGTGAAGATGGACGTGAAGCGCTGGCCGACCGCGAGGTGCTCGAGGCCCGGCACGAGCTGTCGGGGGCTGCGACGCCCGCCGTTGTCGAGCCAGTCGTAGCTGTACGGGGCGACCCGGAGCTGGCACAGCCACCGGAAGACCACCGGTGGTGGCGCCTGCACGGTGACGGCCCGGTACAGGATGAGGTCGGGCTCGGCGACGAGGCGGTCGCAGGGGCAGGCCTGGCTGCGCTCGGCGGGATCGGCGCCCCACGATTCGAAGCACGAGCGCCGCGCCACGCTCAGCTGCCGGCGTCGCTCGGCTGCATGGTGACGGGGTCGCCGGCGTGCACGACGCCCGGCTCTCGAACCCACGCGTACCAGCGGGTCCACTGCGGGTTCGCGTCGTGTCCGATCCGGGAGAAGTCGCCGTCGGCGAACCATCGGGTCTGCTTCGCGCACGGGATGGCCGGGAAGGACACCTCGGCGAGCGCGGTGCCGACGCGGAGGCGGGCGCCGGGCCGGAGGGATGACCAGTCGATTCCGGTGAGGGTGAGGTTCTCGCCCGCGGCCCCGGGACCGATCGGATGGCCCTGCTGCGCAAGGTCGTCGAGGACCTCGGTCGACCAGAGGCAGAGGGCCTGGAACGGCCGGCCGTGGTGGAGCCGCTCGGCCTGGCGGTCGCCCTCGAGGCCGCGCCGGCCGACGACGGCGGTGTCGACGGCGTGCTTCGGGACGCCCCCGTCCGAGGCGTTGACCTGCGCCACCCGCCCGGCGGCCGCGGGCGCGCCGACCCCGAGGGCGGCGAGGCCTCGACCGACGTCCATCCAGTGGTGCGTCGCGTCGTGCACGGCGTGGTGCAGGGCCGCCTCGGCCTGCACCGGCTGCCCGGCGAGGCGCCCCCGGTGCGCCAGGGCCTCGGGCGCGGCGCGGCGGGCCAGCCGAGCGAGCGCCTGGCCCTCGCGGCCCACGTCTGCGACGACGGTGCCGGCCTCGAGCACCAATGGAGCGTCCGACGGGCCGTCCGGCTCGGGGGGCGGCGGCAGCTCGCAGCCGTCCTGGTCGAGGATCGACTCGATGCCGGACCGCAGCACCGCGGTGACGAGGGCGCTGTGCAGGCCGTACTCGAGCGCCGACCAGACGCCGGGCTCGGGTCGGCGGTTCAGCGCCGCCGGCGGGACGTCGGCTGTCGCGAGGTCCCACCACCAGCCGAGCGCGTCGAGCACCGTGGTGGCGTCCCGGACCGCCCAGTCCCGGGCGTCGAAGCCGCACTCGACGCAGGTCTCGGGGGTGATGCCGTCCAGGGCGCCAGCATGGCGCACCGTCGGCGCCCCGCCCGCATCCTTATGCGAGTGGTCGGACCGGGCTCAGGCGGCCAGGCGCAGCGGCAGGTGCTTGAGCGCGTTGTTGAGGTTCGAGCGCTGGCGGCGGGGCTCACCGGTGAGCTCGATGACCGGGAACGCGTTGAGCAGCTCGTCGAGGAACACCCGCCCCTCGAGGCGGGCGAGGTGGACGCCGAGGCAGAAGTGCTCGGCGATCCCGAACGACAGCTGCGGGTTGGGATCCCGGTGGATGTCGAAGCGGTGCGGCTCCGGGAACACGTCGCCGTCCCGGTTCGCCGACGTGTAGATCATGGCCAGCTTCTCGCCCGGTGCGATCGGCTGGCCGTGCACGAGGGCGTCGGCGGTCGCGGTGCGGCGGAAGTAGTGCAGCGGGTTCGCCCACCGCAGGATCTCCTCGACCGCGCCCGGCAGCAGGGACCGGTCGCGGCGTAGCTCGGCCAGCTGGTCCGGGTGCTGCAGGAGCGCGAGGACGCCGGACGAGAGCATGGTGCGGGTCGTGTCGTTGCCGGCGGTGACGAGCTGGACGAAGAAGTAGCCGAACTCGAGGTCGGACATGGGCTGGCCGTCGATCTCGGTGGCGAGGAGCCGCGCGCCGACGTCGTCGCCCCCGGTCCCCCGCCGGCGGGCGGCGTACTCGATGCCGTACATCGCCATGCTGACGGAGCCTTCGCTCTCGCCGCCCGACGCGTACCCGTCGGGGTTGACGTCGGGGTCCTGCCCGCCCGTCATCATCTCCGCCCACCGGTTGATCTGGGCCCGGTCCGACTCCGGGATGCCGAGCAGCTCGCCGAACACCTGCGACGGGAGCATCGAGGCCAGGTCGTGCACGAACTCGACCTCCCCGAGCTCGGCGCCCTTGGCCATGATCCCGCGGCAGATCTCGCGCACCCGCCCCTCGAGCCCGGCCATGGACCGCGCCTTGAACTGGGGCGCCGTCTCGCGTCGCAGGGTGCTGTGGCGGGGCGGGTCCATCATCAGCAGCATGTTCTTGGTCTGCTCGAGCTGCTCGGCGGGCTGGTCCTCGAGCACCACGCCGCCGACCTCGGCCGAGAACAGCGTCGGCTGGCGCGCCACCTCGACCACGTCGGCGTGCCGGAGCACGGCCCAATAGGAGGTGCCGTCCGGCATCGCCTGCCGGTAGACGGGCTGCTCGCGGCGCAGGTACTCGAACGCCTCGTGGGGCGGCCCGGCGACGTAGCGGTCGGGGTCGTAGAGGTCGATCGACTCGAGCGTCATCGCCATCGCGGTGCCTCCGGCGCGGTCAACGTCGCGACGCGCTGGACCGTACCGGGCCGAGCCCGCCGGCGCATCCGTCGGCCCGTGAGGCTGGCTCAGGAGAACGGCGTGCGGGGCCGCTCGAGCAGCTCGCCGTCGACGCGCAGGTCGACCCGCTCGTTGTAGAAGCAGACCAGGCCCGCGATCTTCGTGCTCTCGGGCAGGGGGGTCGGGTACGACCAGGCGACGTCCTCGGCCCGCCCGCGCTCCGTCTCGACCGACCAGTAGCGGGCGAAGCCCTTGTACGGGCAGCCCGTCTGCTGGTCGGACGGCACGAGCAGGTCCATGCGGACGTCGACCTTCGGCACGTAGAAGCGGACCGGCAGCCCGGTCTCGAAGAGCAGCGTGGGATGGTCGGTGGCCGCGACCGGCACCCCGTCCACCGCGACCTCGACCCGGCGGGAGCTGGGGAGGATGTCCACCCGGTGGTACGGGTTGCGGGGATGGACGAACACCTCCTCGTCCTCCTCGAACCAGGCGTCCATCGAGTCCCACTCGAACCGCAGGTGCCCGCGCAGCGCCTCGATGGGCGAGTCCGGGTACTCCCACGCCGCGTCCTCGACGACCCGGTCGCCGCCCTTCACGTGGAAGAAGCGCGCGTCGCCGCGGCTCGGCGAGTGCTCGGCCCGGGTCGAGGGGCTGAGCAGCTCGGTGCGAACGTCATCGCGGGGGACGTAGTAGGCGGGGTAGTAAGGGACCTCCCACACCAGCAGCGGTCGCGTCGTGTCGGCGACCACGTCGCCGCCCAGGTAGGCGCGTACGCGCTTGTGCCCGTCCTCCACTCGGACTCGGCCTCGCTGCGTCTCAGTCATGTCGGCTCCTCGGGGCGGGCAGCTGGACCCAGGATGCCCGCGCCCCGCCGCCGTCGGGCACCCGAGGCGCGCCGCCGAGGGCGCTCACCAGAGGCGAGCGGTGACCATCGCCGCCGCCAGCAGCACGACGGTCGCCGACAGCGCCCGCAGCGACTGCTCGAGCGGCCGCAGGAGCGTGGGCGCATCGAGCGGCTGGACCCGCCCGTCGTCCAGCGTGAGCTCCCCCTGGGCGTCGCGGACCCGGCGGCGGAGGAGGCGGGCCGGGGTGCTGAGCACGCGCTGGGCGTACGAGAGCGTGAACGCGCCCGCCGCGCCGAGCACCGCCGCCCACCCGAGCCCGTCGGCCTGCGCGACGTACGCGGTCAGCACCGGGAAGGCGCCCCACGACAGCGCGAACCCCGTGTTGGTGTGGAGACGCCCGCCGAACAGCTCGAGGTTGTACGCGACAACGAGGGCGGGGCCGAGCACGATGAACGGGATCAGCGCGTCGCCGACCCGGCTCAGCCCCACGGTGCCGAGGGCGACCGCGCCGAGCACCCCGAGCGCGCTGGCGGCGACGAGCACCCGGTCCGGGATCCGCGTCCGGAGCGGGTGCCCGTGCAGCTCGTCGAGCGCGTGGGCGCCGATCCCCATGGCGGCGAAGAACGCCAGCACCGTCGCGCCGAGGCGGACACCGTCGAGCTGCGGGGCGAGCGCGGCGCCGATCGCCACGTAGCCGAGGTGCCAGGCCGTGTAGGGAGGGTGGAGCAGCGTCCACCAGTCCCGCCACCCGCCCGGCCGCGCGGCGTAGAAGGCGGCGCGGCCACGCGCCTCAGCCACCGCCCCGCACTCCCCACATGACGAGACCGCCGCCGAGGCTCATCGGCCGCGCGCCGACGTCGACGAACCCGGCCCGCCGCCAGGCGTCGACGGTCCACTCGAGCGGGTAGCGGCGGTAGTGGGCCGAGATGTTGGGGCCGAGGAAGCGCCCGACCCGGAACCAGGCGCGGCCCGCCAGCGCGCCCGCGCCCGGCAGCAGCAGCCGCGTGTAGAGCCACCACCAGGCGCGCCAGAAGCGGTTCGGCGGCACGTAGAACTCGAGGCTGGCCGCGGGCGCGCCCGGCTTCAGGACCCGGGCCAGCTCGGTGATGGTCGCGGTCGGGTCGGCGACGTAGCGCAGCAGGTACGTGAACGTCAGCCCGTCGAAGCTGGCGTCAGGGAACGGCAGCGCCTCGGCCTGACCGCCGAGCAGGCTCACCCGGGTTCCGTCCCCGTCGGCACGGAGGGCGGCCTGCCCCCGCCGGAGCATCGCCTCGGTCAGGTCGATGCCCACCACCCGGGCGTTCGTCCGGCGCTCGAGCTGGCGCGCCACCCCGGCGGTGCCGGTCGCCACGTCGAGGACCCGCCCGGGGTCGGCCGGTACGATCCGGTCGACCATCGCGCGGCGCCAGCGGCGGTTCTGGCCCAGCGAGAGCAGCTCCTCGAGCGCGTCGTACCGCTTGGGCAGGCCCGTGAAGAGATCACGGGCGAAGCGATTGGGATTCGCCGATGGGCCAGCGAGCATGACCAACGTTCCTCGTCTCGGGCGCCGAGCGTACGACGCCCGAAAACGCGGGGGCCCGCGTGGCCGGTGACCGGTACGACGCCGTCGTCGTCGGCGCCGGTCCCGCCGGCAGCGTCGCCGCCACGGTGCTGGCGCGCGGCGGGGCCCGGGTGGCGCTCGTCGACAAGGCCGAGTTCCCGCGCGACAAGGCGTGCGGCGACCTCATCGGGCCCCGGGGCGTCCAGGTGCTCGACGACCTCGGCGTCACCGTGCCGGGCGCGACCCGGGTCGGCGACATGGTGGTCGTCGGACCGCGACACCGGGTTCGGCTCCCCTGCCGACCCGGCGGGACCTATCCCGGCTTCGGGCTGGCGGTGCCTCGACGGGCGTTCGACGCCCGGCTGCGCGAGGTCGCGATCGACGCCGGCGCGGAGCCGATCGTCGAGCGCGCGGCGGCGCCCATCGTCGGCGACGCCGGGCTCGAGGGCTGCGTGCTCACCGACGGCCGCGCCGTGCGCGGCGACACCGTGATCGGGGCCGACGGCGCGCTGAGCCGGGTCGCCGAGTGGGCGGGGCTGGTCGAGCCGGCCCGCGTGCTGTGGGGCTTCGCCGTGCGCGCCTACGTCGAGCAGCCGGTGGCGCTCCCCGAGATCTACTTCTGGGAGCCGACGCCGCACCGGGCCTTCCCCGGCTACGGCTGGCTGTTCCCGGGTCCCGACGGCCGCGGCAACCTCGGCCTCGGGTGCGGAGTCCTCGCCGACCGGGCCGCCGCCACCGCGGCGGCCCGCCAGCTCCCGTCCTTCGCCGCCGACCTCGTGCGTCGTGGCGCGCTGCGCGCCGTCCCCGCGACCGACGGCGCGGCGTCGCTCGGCGGGTGGCTCAAGCTCGGCATGGTCGGGACCCGGCCCGCCGCCGGCCCGGTGCTCCTCGTCGGCGACGCGGCCGGGCTCGTGAACCCCCTCCAGGGCGAGGGCATCGCGCAGGCGATGGAGAGCGGCCGGGCGGCCGCCGAGGCCGTGCTCGCCGACCCGGGCCGGGCCGCCGACCGGTACCGCCGCGGCCTCGCCGACCGGTACGCGCCGTACCAGGCCGCGACGGCGCCCCTGCACGCGGCGATGCTGCCGCGCCCGCGCGCGGTGTCGGCGGTGGCGCGGCTGCTCACCGCGCCGGGGCTCGGGAGCCTGCTCGCCGGCGGCTGGGCCGTCTATTGGAACGACCTGACCGACGGCGCGACAGCCGGTTCGCCGCGGGCGGTGGCGCGCCTGGCGCAGCACCTGTTTTCCGCCGCGACGAGCGCGGGCGCGGTCCGGCGCTGGTTCCGCCGTGACCTCGGGCGGTCGCCGGCGCCACCGGTGCCGGCGACCGCCCCGGTCAGTTGAGGCTGGCGTCGAGAGGGAAGTCGGCGAAGAGGCGGGCCTTGCCGTGCTGGCGTCGCAGGACCGAGCGCCACATGCCCTCCGGTGACGCCGACCACGGGTCGGCGCGCTCGGCCCGCAGCACGAACCAGCCGCCGGCGTCGAGCTCGGCCTCGAGCTGGCCCGGCCCCCAGCCCGAGTAGCCGGCGAACACCCGCAGCCGCTCGATCCGCGGCACCACGTCCTCGGGGGCGCGCTCGAGGTCGACCGTGCCGAGCCCGTCGAACAGCGGCGCGAACCCGTCCGGGTCGGCGCCGTCGTCGCCGCGGGCGAGCCCGATCGCGGCCTCGGGCTGGACCGGGCCGCCGACGAACACGATCGGCGGCTCGGCCGCCACGGCCGCCCACGCCGGCAGCGTCTCCCCGACGGTGGTGCCGCTCGACGGCCGGTTGAGCACCACGCCCAGCGCGCCCTCCGGGGTGTGCTCGAGGAGCAGCACCACGGTGCGGAAGAAGTTGGGGTCCTCGAGGTCGGGGGTCGCCACGAGGAGCCGACCCCGCATCGACTCGCTCACCCGGAGTGCGGCCTCCCTACCCGAGCTCGAGACCCAGCATGCGGATCGCGTTGCCGCGGCAGATCTTCGCGATGGTCACGTCGTCGAGGCCGGCGAACATCTTCTCGGCGACCTCCTTGGTGTGGGGCCACGTCGAGTCGGTGTGCGGGTAGTCGGTCTCGAACGTGATGTTGTCCACGCCGACCTCGTCGAGCGAGCGGAGGCCGTGGACGTCCCGGAAGAAGCAGCCGAAGATCTGCCGGTAGTAGTAGGTGGAGGGCGGCTCCGGGACCCGGTCGCGGACGCCGCCCCAGGCCCGGTGCTCCTGCCAGACGTCGTCGGCCCGCTCGAGGATGTAGGGGATCCAGCCGATCTGGCCCTCGGAGTACGCGAGCCGCAGCTCGGGGAAGCGCACCAGCACCCCCGAGAAGAGGAAGTCGCTCATCGACGACATGGCGTTGCCGAACGACAGCGTCGCCTGCACCGCGGGCGGCGCGTCGGCCGACGTCGCCGGCATCTTCGACGACGACCCGATGTGCATGCACACCACGGTGTCGGTCTCGGCGCAGGCTGCGAGGAACGGGTCCCAGGCGCCGGAGTGGATGCTCGGCAGCCCGAGGTGGGGCGGGATCTCGCTGAAGCACACGGCTCGGACGCCCCGCGCCGCGTTGCGGCGGACCTCGGCGACGCAGGCGTCGACGTCCCAGAGCGGGACGAGGGTGAGGGGGACGAGGTGGCCGTCGCTGCCGCCGCACCACTCCTCCACCATCCAGTCGTTGTACGCGTGGACGCAGGCGAGCGCGAGCTCCTTGTCGTCGGCCTCGAGGAACGTCTGGCCGCAGAATCGCGGGAAAGTCGGGAAACAGAGCGAGACCTCGACGTGGTTCATCGTCATGTCGGCGACCCGCGCCTTTGGGTCGTAGCAGCCCTCGCGCATCTCGTCGTAGGTGATCGGCGACAGGGTCATGTCGTCCCGGTCGAAGCCGACCGCCGCGATGTGGCGCTTCAGCGGCACGACGAGGTCCTCGTAGAACCAGATGTCGCACGGCGGCGCGCTGTCGTCGAACTCGTGCTCGTAGATGGCGGGACCGACCATGCGCAGGCCGGCCAGGCCCCGGCGCTCGACCCGCGGGCCCCGGTCCCGGAACCGCTCGGGGAGCCATCGGGACCAGACGTGCGCCGGCTCCACGACGTGGTCGTCGACGCTCACGATCATCGGGATCGTGGGGGTCTCGGTCGAGGCCACGGCACCTCCCCTCGGCGGACCCGGCGGCGGCGGCCGAACCTGACGGGTCGTCAGAGGATACCTGGGGTCCTCACGAGGCCGGGTCGGCGCCGACGCGCACCATGAGCTTCCCGGTGTTCGCCCCCGTGAAGAGCATGTTCAGCGCGTCGGGTGCCTGCTCGAGCCCGTCGACGATGTGGTCCCGCCACTTGATCCGCCCCTCCCCGACCCAGGCCACCAGCTGGAGCACCGCCTCCGGGAACCGGTCGAGGTAGTCGAGGACGAGGAAGCCCTCCATGCGGGCCCGCTGCACGACCAGGTTCATGTAGGCGTGGATCGGCGCCGGCCGGTCGGCCGCGTTGTAGGTCGAGATGGCGCCGCAGAGCGCGACCCGGGCCCGGAGGGCGAGCTGGGTCAGCACGGTGTCGAGGATGGCGCCGCCGACGTTGTCGAAGAACACGTCGATGCCGTCTGGGCACGTCTCGCGGAGGCGGGCCGCCACGTCGTCGGTCCGGTAGTTGATGGCGGCGTCGAAGCCGAGCTCGTCGGTGAGCCACGCGCACTTCTCGTCGGTGCCGGCGATGCCGACGACGCGGGCGCCCTGGATCTTGGCGATCTGGCCCGCCACCGAGCCCGTGGCGCCGGCCGCGCCCGACACCACCACGATGTCGCCCGGCTCCGGCTTGGCGACGTCGAGCATCCCGAAGTAGGCGGTGACGCCGGTCGTCCCGTAGACGCTCAAGAGGTGCGGGAGCGGAAGGCCCTCGGGCACCACCCGGGCGACGACGTCGCGCCCGCAGCGCGCGTACTCCTGCCAGCCGAGCATCCCGAGCACCGGCGCCCCGACCGGGAACTCGTCGTTCCTCGACTCCACGACCTCGCCGACCGCGCCGCCGCGCATGACCTCGCCGATCCCGACCGGGGGCAGGTAGCTCGGCTCCTCGCGGATCCACACCCGGTTGGTCGGGTCGATGGAGAGGTAGGCGATCCGCACCAGGTACTCGCCCGGCCCGAGCTCGGCGATCGGCTCCTCGACGACCTCGAAGGTGCCGTCGTCGACCATCCCGGTCGGCCGCGAGGCCAGGCGCACCTGGCGGTTCGTGCCCTGCATGCCGCGATGTCTACTCGGTGTGGCTGAAGAGCCGCACGGCCAGCATCAGCATCAGGCTCCCGAACGCGACCGTGAAGAGGGCGTCGGCCCAGAGCGGCACCGTCCAGTCGAAGATGGTGAGCGGCACGATGTGCGGCAGCAGCACCCGGCGGATGGCGTCGACGCCGTAGGTGGCCGGGTTGAGCCGGGTCACGACGCCGAGCCAGCCCGGGAGCGCCACCAGCGGGAAGATCGCGCCGGAGAGGAAGAGCATCGGCTGCAGCACCAGCGCCATCACCATCTGGAAGCTCTCCATGCGCTGCATCCGGCTCGCGATCACGATGCCGAAGGCGGTGAGCGCGAAGGCGAGCAGCAGCAGGAAGCCGACCATGGCGAAGAAGCGGCCGACGGTGAGGTCGACGCCGACCACCGGCGCGACGACCACGAGGATGAGGCCCTGGACGACCGCCACCGACCCGCCGCCGAGGGCCTTGCCGAACACGAGCGCGGCGCGGGACACCGGCGCGACCAGCATCTCGCGCAAGAACCCGAACTCGCGGTCCCACACGATCGCGATCGCCGAGAACAGCGACGAGGTGAGCACCGACATGGCCAGGATGCCCGGGAGCAGGTACTGCTGGTAGTCGACGCCGCCGGCGCGCTGGGACCCGATGAGGTGCTCGAGCCCGGCGCCGAGCACGAAGAGGAACAGCAGCGGCTGGGCCACCCCGGTCACGATCCGGGTCGGGGTCCGGCGGAGCCGGATCAGGTCGCGGATCCACACCATCCGCACCGCCCGGAGGCTGCGGACGAGGTAGCCGTCGCGGCGGACGCCCAGCGGCGCCGGCGCGGCCACGGCGCTCGGGAAGGCGGCGTCGGCCATCAGCCCCTCCGGAAGCCGCGCACCATGGCGTTGGCGCGGAACTGGTCGCCGGTGCCCGCCTCGGCGTCGCGCAGCTGGTGGCCGGTGTACTCCATGAACACGTCGTCGAGGCTGGGCCGCCGCACGTTCACGCTGCGCACGCCGACCGGGAGGTGCTCGAAGAGGCGTGGCACGAACGCCTCCCCGTCCGGCACCCGGAAGCGCACGCCGTCGTCGGTGCGCTCCACGTCGAGCCCGAACGCCTCCTCCAGGGTCCGGCTGCTGGCGGCGTCGTCGGCGGTGGCGAGGGTGACGGTGTCGGCGCCGATCGAGGCCTTGAGGTCGTCGGGCGTGTCGATGGCGACGATCCGGCCCTGGTCGATGATCGCGATGCGGTCGCAGCGCTCGGCCTCGTCCATGTAGTGGGTGGTGAGGAACATGGTCGTGGCCTCGCGGCGCCGGAGGCTGTCGACGTAGCCCCAGATGTGCTTGCGGGTCTGGGGATCCAGGCCGATGGTGGGCTCGTCGAGGAACAGGACGCGGGGGGCGTGCAGCAGGCCGCGGGCGATCTCGAGCCGGCGCTTCATGCCGCCCGAGTAGAAGCGGACCTGCTGGTCGGCCCGCTCGGTGAGCCCGACCATGTCGAGCAGCGGCCGGGCCCGCTCCTGCACCTGCGACGGCGGCACCCCGTAGAGGACGGCGTGGAACCGGAGGTTCTCGGCGCCGGTCAGGTAGTCGTCGAGGGTCACCTCCTGGAAGACGAGGCCGATGCTCGACCGGACCTCGGCCTGCTCGCTCGCGACGTCATGGCCCGCGACCCGGGCCACGCCGGCGGTCGGCGTGAGCAGCGTGCACAGGATGGAGATCGTCGTCGTCTTCCCGGCCCCGTTCGGGCCCAGGAAACCGAACAGCTCGCCCGGCTCCACATTGAACGACACGTCGTCGACCGCTGCGAACTCGCCGAAGCGCTTCACCAGGCGGTCCACCTCGACCGCGGGCGCGCTCACGCCGGTCTCGCGGGGGTGGTCATGCCGAGGCCCGGTAGGTCGCGTTGCAGGCGGCGAAGCCCCCGAAGTAGCCGAGGCGGAAGGCCTCGACGCGACGGAACACCGAGCCGCCCGGTCCGGCCCCGCCCTGCGTCTCGGCGTCGGAGGCGATGAACGCCTCGATGACCTTGTCGAGGTCGCCCGGCGCCAGCGTCAGGGTCGTCTTCAGGCTCGGCGACGGGAGCCCACTCGGTGCGTTCGCGAACGCGCCCGCCCAGGCGCCGGTCGAGCAGTCCGCGAGCAGCGCCGCCGTCCGGCCGCTCAGGCCGGCCAGCCGGCCGGTCCGATCGGCCGCGTAGCGGGCGTACGCGTCGCCGACCAGCACCGCGACGCCGAAGTCGCCGATGGACCGGTAGATCTCGTCGAGCCGGACCGGGTTGATGACGATGGTGCGGTTGGCGGCGCAGTACACCGCCCCGGTCGCGGCCAGCGGCGCCTCGACCGATCGGCCGCCGCAGGTCGCGGGCCGGGGCAGCACCGACGTCCGGACCGGGTGGACCTGGCGGGCGGTGAGCGGCGCGACCTGGGTGTAGACGTCGTGCAGCAGGTCGAGCGTGCTGGGCAGCACCTCCGCCTCGGGGAGGTTCCCGCCCGACGCGGCCTCGGCGGCCGACGTGAACTCCTGCTCGGTGATCGGCGGCGGTGCGTCGAAGAACGGCTTGCAGGCCGGCGCGCCGTGCTCGAAGCCGGTCTGGAACGCGTTGATCCGGTCGAACGCGTCGCCGTGCGCCTGCCGGCTGCTGGGCGTGGCGCCGACCGCGTCGCGGAAGCTCAGGTACGCGGCGAGGGCCTCGTCGAGGGTGGTGGGCTCGAAGCGGACGGCGATGGTCGCGTGCGTGGCGACCCGCTGCGCCCACGAGCCGGCGAAGCAGTCGGCCTGCAGCTCGACGAGGATGCTCGGCTGGTCGGCGCCGACGCCGGCCCGGTCCTGGATGGCGTGCCCCCACTCGTGGGCGAGCACCAGCGCCGGCGCCAGGTCGCCGAACGTCCGGGCCAGGGCCGGGAACAGCCCCTGCTCGTCGTAGGCGATGTAGTTGCCGTGGAGGCAGTAGAAGGCGTTGCCGTGGACCTCGCGTCGGTACGAGATGTGGCGGCCCTGGCAGTCGGGCACCTTGGTCGTCGGTCCCGCGGCGACGATCCGACCCATCGGCGGGTACGGCGCGCCGTAGAGGGCGGGAAACTCCGTGGCCCAGTAGCGGTCGAGGTCCCGGGCGGCCGCCCGCAGGATCGTCTCGGCGCGCGGCGGCAGCTCCGCGCCGGCCGGCGTGGCGAGCATCGGGCTCGCCGTGACGGCGACCGCGACGACCCCGAGCAGTGCGATGAGTCGCCGACGCTTTCGTTCCCCCGACACGGATCCCGGGAGTCTTCCAGACGCTCACCCGATCACCGTCCTCGCCGCGCCAAGCGATCGGCCGTCGGGAGCCAGCGGTTAGCGTCGATCGAGGTGGACGCCCTCGAGTTCTTCGACCTCGTCCCGACCGAGGACCGGCGCCGGTGGCGGCTGCCCGTCGTGCGTGACCTGTGCTCGGGCATGGGCGCCCTGTTCGGCGGGGCCGCGCTCGGGGCCGCGATCGCGGTCCTGGAGGTGGTGACCGACCGGCCGCTGGTGTGGGCGACCGTGCAGTACCTGGCCTTCGCGCGACCGCCGGACGTCGTCGAGCTCGAGGCCCTCGAGGTCGCGCGCGGGCACCATTCGTCGCAAGCCCGCGTCCTCGCCCGCGTCGAGGGTCGGGAGATCTTCACCGTGCTCGCCGCCCTCGGGCGGCGCGAGCTGCCCTGGTCGGGATCGTGGGCGATCCGACCGGACGTGCCGCCGGTCGCCGAGAGTCCGGTGCGCCCGGTGGCGCCGAACCACCGCGGCACCATCGCGGAGCGGCTCGAGATGCGGATGGCGAACGCCCGCCCGATGGACACGCTCGACGGGACGCCCGGCGACGGCCGCACCGCGCTGTGGGCGCGACTGCCCGGCATCCCGCCGACCGGCGCCGCGCTGGCGATCGTCGCCGACTACGTGCCGTTCGGGATCGGCCAGGCGCTCGGGCGGCGGGCGTCGAGCAACAGCCTCGACAACACGCTGCGCATGGTCTCCCCCTCCCACCCCCACCCGACGCAGTGGGTGCTCGCCGACGTGCGCGTGCAGGCCGTCGCGGACGGCTTCGGGCACGGGGTCGTGCATCTGTGGGCCGAGGACGGCACCCTGCTCGCCACCGCCAGCCAGTCCGCGATCGTGCGACCGTGGCGCGGCCAGCGACCCGACGGCGCCGAGCCCGGTCACCGTCACGCAGCTCCGGAGGCAAGCCGATGAGCATCCCCGCCCGCTACGGCGTCACCGTCCCCCTGCCCGGCATCCCGCTGCGCGACCACCGGTCCTGGTACGAGGAGATCGCCGCCCTCGGCTACACCGACGTGTGGTCGGCCGAGGCCGGCGCGTCGGACGCGTTCACGCCCCTCACCCTCGCCGCCGCCTGGACGCCGCAGCTGCGGCTCGGGACCGCGATCGTCCCGGTGTACACGCGCGGCGCGGCCACGCTCGCCCAGTCGGTGGCGGCGATGTGCGACGCCGCGCCGGGGCGCTTCGCGCTGGGGCTCGGGACCTCGTCGGACGTCATCGTCGAGCGGTGGAACGGGATGAAGTTCGAGAAGCCGTACCACCGGGTCCGGGACACGATCCGGTTCCTGCGGGCCGCGCTCCCGGGCGAGAAGGTCACCGCCGAGTACGAGACCTTCACCGTGCGGGGGTTCCGGCTCGAGACGCCGGTCGAGCAGATGCCTCCCATCCTGGTGGCGGCGCTGCGACCGGGGATGCTGCGACTGGCCGGCCGGGAGGGGGACGGCGCCATCATCAACTGGCTCTCCGCCGAGGACGTCAAGAAGGTGGTGCCGCACGTCGGCGACGACAAGGAGATCGTGGCCCGGATCTTCGTGCTGCCCAGCGAGGACCGCGGCCTCGTGCAGATGATCGGCCGCCGCGCCATCGCGGCGTACCTCAACGTGCCGGTCTACGCCGCCTTCCACGAGTGGCTGGGCCGCGGCGAGCAGCTCGAGCCGATGTGGCAGGCGTGGCGGGCCGGCGACCGGGCCGGCGCGACCGCGGCGATCCCGGAGTCCCTCGTCGACGAGCTGCTCGTGCACGGGTCGGCGAAGGAGTGCCGCGAGCACCTGGCGCGCTACGCCGCCAACGGGGTGACGACGCCCGCGCCGGCGATCCTCGGGCTGGGCGCGGAGCACCTCCGCGACGCGCTGCGGGAGCTGGCGCCGAGCGCGAGCCCGGCTGACTGATCGCTCAGCCGGTGCGGGCGGGCAGCGTGCGGTGGCGGATCCGCGCCAGTCGCACCCAGGACAGGGCGCGCACGGCCCACCAGCCGGGGTCGATGTCGCCGAACCGCCGCGCGAAGCTGGCCGCGGTCGGCGCGTCGTGGTGGTTGTTGTGGAGGCCCTCCCCCGCCGTGATGAGCGCGAGCAGCCGCCCGTTCGTCGCCGAGTTGGGGTGGGGCCGACGCCCGACGGTGTGGCCGATGGCGTTGATCGAGCCCGAGAGGCCCAGGTACGCGACGAGGTGCACGCCGGACGCGAGCAGGCCGGTCTGCCACCCGAGGACGAGGCACAGCAGCGTGACCCCGATGCCGAGCCCGAGCCAGGCCCGGTCGAACAGCCATCGGTCGAGGGCGTCGGGCGGCAGGTCGCGGGCGTAGCGCTCGACGGTCACGCCGTCGCGGGCGGTGCGCCGGTACAGGGCGGCGTTGGCGAGCTGGACCCGCCAGAAGCCCAGCACCAGCGGCGAGTGGGGGTCGTCGACGGTGTCGGTCGACGAGTGGTGGCGACGGTGCACGGCGGCCCACTCGCGGGGCTTCATGCCGGTCGTGATCCAGAGGAAGGCCCGCAGGACGGCGGCCGCCGCCGGGTGGACCGAGATGGCGCGGTGAGCGAGGCCGCGGTGGAGATAGACGGTGGTGGCGAGGATGGCGACCTCCGCCACGACGATGCCGACGACGATGCCAGTGATGACGTGCACAACTGCAACGTAGCGGGCGCGAGCGGCCAGTCGGGGAATCGAGCGTGTCCGCTCGCTGAACGTCAGAAGGCGGTATGGGTGAGGAAGTGATCGAGGACGGCCCGGTCGCCGAAGATCTCGACCCGGTCGGGGTCGAGCCGGTGATGGAGCACGAGGAGCAGGTCCGACGCCGGGCCCCGTAGCGCCACGTCGCCCTTGGCGTGGGTCCGCTCGATCTCGGGGGCGGCGTCGGTGAGCCGGACCAGCCACTCGCCGTCGCGGTCGGTGCAGTGGAAGTGCAGCGTCTCACCGCTCCCGGTCGGCAGGGTCTGGTTGGGGCGGTGGGCGATGAGCCCCAGCCACTCGTCGATGCCGTCCCCGGCGAGGGCGCCCGCAATTGCTCGCGGGTCGCCGGCAGCGAGCTCGGCGTCCACCCGGTGCATGGCGGCCTCGTGGGCCTGCCGCCGCTGCCAGAAGCCCACCGTGCCGTCGGGCGTGAACGTCCACGTGGCGTCGCCCGGCGGCCGGTCGAGCGCCGTCACGAGTCCCGCCGTGCCCTCGCGCACCCACGACCCGAGCTGCTCGGGCGCCGGCGGCCGCGGCAGCGTGTCGGGCGGCACGAACTCGCCGGCGTTCGCGCTGGCGGCCGCCCACCGTTGCACTCGGCCGACATGGCGAAGCAGGTGCTCGACGTCCCAGTCGGGGCACGACGGGACCGGCGCGTCGAGTCCGGCGCGCTCGGCGGCGTTCACGAGCGCCTCGCTCTCGTCGCGGATCGCGGCGCAGTATTCCTCGGGCGTCAGCGTCACGGCGCGGAGCCTACGGGACCCGCGGCGCCGTCGACCGGCCGCACGAGCTCGGCGTCGTTCTCGTCGGCGCGGTTGACGCGGTCCGACACGACGTAGGTCGCGAGCTCGTCGTCGGGTGCCGGCACCAGGAGGCTCGTGAGCGTCGGTACGTCATCGGCGCGGTCGCGCGGCGCCAGCCACACGTCCCAGGCGGTCTCCGGGAGCAGCACCGGCATCCGGTCGTGGATCGGTGCCAGCAGGTCGTTGGCGCGCGTCGTGACGATGGCGCACGACCGCAGCCATCCGTCGTCGCTGCCGATCGTGCCGGCGAGCTCGTCGGGCACCTTCCAGACCGCCCACAGCCCGGCGAACGCCATCGGCTCGCCGTCGCGCCGGTGGATGAAGGTGGGTTCCTTGCGGACCCGCTTGGACCCCGGCGCGGGCTCGAGGCGGCGCCACTCGTAGAAGCCGTCGGCGGGGACGAGGCAGCGCCGGTGCTCGAGGGCGTGGCGGTAGGCGGGCTTCGAGGCGACCGTCTCGGCACGGGCGTTGATCATGCGGTCCCCGACCGACGGGTCCGGCGCCCACGACGGGACGAGGCCCCACCGCACCCGGGACAGCACCCGTCGGGTGGACTCGCCGTCGGCGCGGTCCCGCACGACGAGGACGTTGGCGCGCGGCGCCACGTTGTAGTCGGGCCCCGAGCCGTCGTCGACGACATCGTCGACGTGGAAGCGCTCGGCCAGCAGCGTCGGCGACGACGCCGCCACGAACCGGCCGCACATCAGCGAGCGCGGTCAGCGAGGCGGCGGACGAACCGCAGACCCGACCAGATGTTGTTGATCGCGGCGACCTTGTTGTCGACGAGCCCACAGTCGAGACCGACCTCACGCACCAGGTTCTCGGTGAGGTCGGTCGCGACGCCGGACGTTCGCTTGGGCCACGCGATCCAGAGCCCGCCGTTGTCCTCGAGCCCGCGCTGCATCACGGGGAACCGACGCGACAGCTCGGTGCGGCGGGTCACGAAGAACACCACGACGTCGAGCCGGCCGCGCGCCTGGGTGCGGAGCTGCACCCGGGGCGGGAGTCGCAGGGTCTCGGCGAACCCGTCGGGCGCCGACACGACCGCGATCCGATGCCCGGGGCGGACCCCGAGCTTGTGCGCGAGCGGAGTGCCGGAGTATCCCGCCACGCCGCCACGCTGCACGCGCGCCGACCTCGCCGTCAACCGCTCGCCGGGATCGCGTCGGCCCGATATCGGGCGAACTGGGGCACGGTGGCGGCGAGGAGTCCGACGCCCGCGATGCACGCGATTCCCCCCGACACGACGGCGACGGTCGGGGTGAACGCCGCCGCCACGACGCCGGCCTCGAGGTCGCCCAGGCGCGGCCCGCCGACGACGACGAGGGTATGGACGCCCGTGATGCGTCCCCGCAGGTCATCGGGCACGTTGCGCTGCAGGATGGTGCCGCGGAACACCGCCGACACGACGTCGGCGGCACCGGCGACCGCGAGGCAGCCGAGCGCCAGGGCCAGCCCGTCGCCCGCGAAGCCGAAGGCGATGATCCCGAGCCCCCAGACGACCACCGCCCACAGGACGGCGAGCCCCTGGCGGCGGACCTGCCGGACCCAGCCCGAGGTGAGCGCTCCCGCCAGCGCGCCCGCCGCGACCGCCGAGAAGAGCAGGCCGACCGTCTCGGAGCCGCCGCCGAAGCGCGTCGCCGCCAGCACCGGGAACAGGGCCCGGGGCATGCCGAAGATCATCGCCACCAGGTCGACGTAGAAGGTGGTCTGCAGCACCCGCTTCCCGCGCAGGTACCGCAGGCCCTCGACGAGCGCGGCCCAGCCGGTGGCGAGCACCGACCCCGGCCGGGCTTCCACCGGCGCTGGCCACTGGGGCGCCATGAGGAGGCAGGCCGCGATGGTGGCGCCGAAGCTCGCCACGTCGATCCCGTACGCCCAGGCCAGGCCGAGCTGGTCGATGAGCACGCCGCCGAGCGCGGGGCCGGCGATCAGGCACGTGTTCCAGCCAACCTGGTTCAGCGAGAGCGCCGACGGCAGCTGGTCGGCGGGGACCAGGTTCGGCGTCATGCTGGCCCGGGTCGACAGGGAGAACCCGCTGCAGCCGGCGACGAGCGCCGCCCCGGCGTAGACGAGCCCGAGCGGCGGGTGCCCGGCCAGGGCGCCGACGAGGAGCAGGCCGGAGGCGGCCGCCTGTCCGCACTGCGCGGCGAGGAGCAGCCGCCGCCGGTCGTAGCGGTCGATGATCGGACCGCCGAGCAGCGCCGCGATCGCCAGCGGCACGAGCTGGACGGCGCCGACCGCGCCCACCGCGGCCGACGACCGGGTGAGGGCGAAGACCTGGACGAACACGGCGACGAGCGCGACCTGGGAGCCGGCCTCGGAGACGAGCTCGCCCAGCCAGAGGAGCCGGAAGTCCCGCGAGCGGCGCAGCGGGGTGAGGTCGACGGCGAGGCGTCGCCACCGGTCCCCCCGTCGTATTCCCGACCTCTCCACTCGACTTTTACCGGGGGCGCTGCCTATGCTGCGAGGAAGACGCAGCGTACGACCCCCCGGGAGGTACCGAGATGGCAGTTCGACTGGGCGACGACGCGCCGAACTTCACCGCCGAGTCCACCGAGGGCACCCTCAACCTCTACGACTACCTCGGCGACAGCTGGGGCGTGCTCTTCTCGCACCCGAAGGACTTCACCCCCGTCTGCACGACCGAGCTCGGTCGCGTCGCGGCCCTGAAGCCCGAGTTCGACAAGCGCAACGTGAAGGTGATCGGGCTGTCGGTCGACTCGACCGACGACCACGAGGCCTGGGCGAAGGACATCGAGGAGACCCAGGGCACGGCGCCGAACTACCCGATCATCGGCGACCGCGACTTCAAGGTGTCGATGCTCTACGACATGCTCCCCGGCGGCACCAGCGGCGACCCCAAGAGCCGCACCCCGGCCGACAACATGACGGTCCGGAACGTCTACATCATCGGGCCGGACAAGAAGATCAAGCTCATCCTCACCTACCCGATGTCGACCGGCCGCAACTTCGACGAGATCCTGCGGGTGATCGACTCCCTGCAGCTGACCGCCAACTACAGCGTGTCGACGCCGGCCGACTGGAAGCAGGGTGACGACGTGATCATCGCCCCCGCGATCTCGGACGAGGACGCCAAGTCCAAGTTCCCGAAGGGCTTCAAGAAGCTCAAGAACTACCTGCGGCTCACGCCCCAGCCCGACAAGTAGGCCGCCTCACGGGAGGAACGGGGCCGGGTCGACCGGGTTGCCGCTGAGCCGCACCTCGAAGTGCAGGTGCGGCCCGGTGGAGTAGCCGGTCGAGCCGACGTAGCCGATCACGTCGCCGGCGTTCACGTGGTCGCCGGGCTGCACCGCGAGCCGTGACTGGTGCGCGTAGAGCGTGCCCATGCCGCCGCCGTGGTCGAGGACGACCGCCTTGCCGTAGCCGCCCTGGGCGCTGGCGATGAGCACGACCCCGCTCCGGCAGGCGTGGATCGGGGTCCCGAACGTGGCTTGCAGGTCGAGCCCGGGATGGAATCCCTGGGCGCCGCTGATGGGGTCGACCCGGGGACCGAACGGGCTGATGATCGGGCCCGGCACGGGGCGGGCGTCGCAGAGGCCCACCGTCCCGGGGAGGGTGCTGCGCCGCAGCAGGACCGCGATCGAGTCGGAGGTGCCCTGGAGCGAGTTCAGCTCGACCTGGAACTCGCCCTTGCGGGCCTGGATCGACGCCACCTGCTGCTGGTCGGCGAGCCGCTCCTGGGTCACCTGGGCCTGCGCCGGCTGCAGCTGGTTGACGAGCGTCGCGAGCTGGTCTCGGGCCGCCTTCGCCTGGTTGGCGATCGCGTCGGCCTGGGCCTTCGCCGCCGCGATGGCGCGCCGCTCCCCGTCGAGCTGGTCACGCAGCTTGCGGACCCGCTGCACGAGGCCTTTGCGGACCTCGGTCACCCAGTGCAGGTACTGCTCGCCCGCGGTCAGGTCCTGGGGCTGGGAGGCGCGGATCGACGCGTAGCCGTCGCCGGCCCGGGCCGAGATCAGCAGCGACGCCGCGGACGCGTTCAGCTCGTGCTGGGCGCCGTCGAGCTGGGCCTGGGTGTCGCGCTCCTCGGCCGTCACCGCGTCGTACTCGGCGGTGATGCGGTCGGCGTCCGCCTGCAGCGGGTCGAGCTTGGCCTGCGCGACCGCCATCTGGGCCCGGAGGTCGCTGACCCGGCTGTTGAGCTCGGCCTCGCGGCCGCGGGTGGCCTCGAGCGCGGCGAGGGCCTGGATCTCCTGGGTCGACGCCTCGGTGATCTGGCTCTGCAGCTGCTGGGCCTGGCTACCGCCGCCGCTCGTCTGGGCGCCGGCCGGCGTGGACGCGCCGAGCGCGGGCGCGCCCAGCACCGTCGCGAGCGCGAGCAGGGCCGGAGCCGCACGCGCCCGCAGCGATCCGACCAGGCTCAGCACCATGCATCCACGGAAGAACAGGAGCCCCGGGGACGGGGACCGTGACATGCATCGACCGCATCGGCGGCCGGCTGAAGAGCGTCAGACCCGCAGGAAGCGCCCGAGCCCGATGGCGGAGCCGATGAGCCCGATCACGATGCCGAGCCCGACCACGATGATCGCGATGGAGCCCGCGTCCCAGGTGGTGACGTAGAAGGTCCGGAAGAAGCCGGTGTCGTTCGCGAACCAGCGGTCGAAGCCGACCTTCAGCGCCGCGACCACGCCGACCGCCAGGCCGGCGCCGATGATCCCCTGCACGAGCCCTTCGGCCATGAACGGGATCCGGACGAACCAGTTCGAGGCGCCGACGAGCTTCATGACCTCGATCTCGCGGCGGCGGGCGAACGTCGCCAGCCGGATCGTGTTCACGATCAGGAACAGCGACGACGCCAGCAGCACGAGGGACAAGCCGAAGAAGATCAGCTTGGCGGTGTTCGTCGCGTCGAGGAGCCCCCGCAGCGCCTGCTGCGGGCTCTCGACCTGGTCGACGCCGGGCTGGGTCTGGAACCGCCGTTGGATCTGGGGTGTCAGCTCGGCGCGGGTCGGCACGATTCGGAACGACGTGGGCAGCGAGCTCTCGTCGACGTTGCGCGTCAGATCCGGGTCCTTGCGGAAGATGCGCTTGAACTCGGCCAGCGCGGCCTTCTTGTCGAGGAAGGTGAACTTCTTCACCTGGGCGTCGCCCTTCAGCGCCGTCCGGACGTCGCTGATCTGGGTGCTGGTCGCGTCGACGGTCATGAAGACCTCGAGCCGCACGTCGCCCTTGATGCTGGTCGTGCCGTGGTCGACCCACTTCCCGAGCAGCATGATCCCGCCGAACAGCGCGAGCGACACCGCGACGGTGAGCACGCCCGCGATCGTCATCAGCAGGTTCCGGCGCAGCGATACCAGCGTCTCGCGCGCGAAGTAGCCAATGCGGGTCAGCACGATTCAGCTCCCGACGCCGTACACGCCTCGCGTGTCGTCGCGCATCATCATTCCGTGGTCGAGCTCGACCACCCGCCGTCGCATCGCGTCGACGATGCGCTGGTCGTGGGTCGCCATCACGACCGTGGTGCCGGTCCGGTTGATCCGGTCGAGGATCCGCATGATGCCGACCGTGGTCGCCGGGTCGAGGTTCCCGGTCGGCTCGTCGGCGAGCAGGATCAGCGGCCGGTTCACGAAGGCGCGGGCGATCGAGACCCGTTGCTGCTCGCCGCCGGACAGCTCGTTCGGGAACCGCCCCGCCTTCTTGGCCAGGCCGACGAGGTCGAGGACCTGGGGCACCTGGGTGCGGATCACGGAACGGGGTCGGCCGATGACCTCCATCGCGAACGCCACGTTCTCGTACACGGTCCGGGTCGGCAGCAGCTTGAAGTCCTGGAAGATGCAGCCGATGTTGCGGCGCAGCTGCGGGACCTTCCAGTGGGACAGGCGCGAGATGTCGCGGCCGGCGACGACGATGCGGCCCGCGGTCGGGTACTCCTCGCGGAGGAGCAGCCGCAGGAAGGTCGACTTGCCCGACCCGGACGGCCCGACGAGGAACAGGAACTCGCCCTTGCCCACGTCGACCGAGATGTCGCGGAGCGCGGCGATGCTGCCCTTGTAGACCTTGTCGACGTTCTCGAATCGAATCATCTACGCGGCAAACAGTCCCGAAAGGGGGTGGGAGGGACGAGTTGAGGGTAGCAGGGCCCGCCCGCAAAGGGTTGGCACAGCGCCTGACCAGCCGCTTCCCGCTAAGCGCGCTCGGTTCGCCGCCACTGCAGCCAGGACTCGACGAACCCGTCCAGGTCGCCGTCGAGCACCGCGTCGACGTTGCCGGTCTCGTACCGGGTGCGCTCGTCCTTCACGAGGCGGTACGGAGCGAGCGTGTAGGTGCGGATTTGGCTCCCGAACGCGACGTCGCGCTTCTCCCCGGAGAGCCGGGTCAGCTCGGCCTCCCGCTCCTGGCGCTGCCGCTCGGCGAGCCGGGCGGCGAGGATCTGCATCGCGCGGGCCTTGTTCTGGGCCTGCGACCGCTCGTTCTGGCACGACACGACGATCCCGGTCGGCAGGTGCGTGATCCGCACCGCGGAGTCGGTGACGTTCACGTGCTGGCCGCCGGCGCCCGACGAGCGGTAGGTGTCGATGCGCAGGTCGGCGGGGTCGATCTCGGGCTCCTCGGCCGCCTCGAGCGCCGGCACCGCGTCGAGGGACGCGAACGCGGTCTGGCGACGGGCGTTGGCGTCGAAGGGCGAGATGCGGATGAGGCGGTGCACGCCCCGCTCCCCCTGCAGCATCCCGTAGGCGTACCGGCCCTTCACGGTGAAGGTGGCGGAGGTGATGCCGGCCTCGGTGCCGGGCTGGACCTCGTCGACCTCGACCTCGAATCCGTGGCGCTCGGCCCAGCGCGTGAACATCCGGAACAGCATCTGGGTCCAGTCCTGGGCGTCGGTGCCGCCCGCGCCCGAGTGGACGTCGCAGATCGCGTCGCGCTCGTCGTGGTCGCCCGTGAACAGGGCCCGCAGCTCGAGGCGCTCGAGATCCCCGGTCAGGTCGCGCGCGCCCGCCTCGATCTCGGGCTCGACCGAGTCGTCGCTCTCCTCCCGCGCCAGCTGATGGAGGGTCTCGAGGTCCGAGAGCCGCGCCTCGAGGCCCTCGACGAGCGTCACGTCCTCCTTGGCCCGGGCGAGCTCCGCGAGGAGCTGGCGCGCCCGGTCGGGGTCGTCCCACAGCCCCGGCTCGGCGGACTGGCGTTCGAGCTCGGTGGCGCGCTCGCGGGCCGCGTCGACGTGCAGGTACCGGCGCGCGTCGTCGATGCGGCGGCGGAGATCAGCCAGGTCGTCGGCGAAGTCACGCATGGCGAGGCCGGGGTCGGCCCGCCCGGCCAGTCAGCGGCCGTGGCAGAGCTTGTACTTCTTGCCGCTGCCGCAGAAGCACGGCTCGTTGCGACCCGGGGTCTTGTCGACGCGCACCGGCTCGTTCACGACGTCGGGATCGTAGGCATCGACCGCCTCTGGCTCCGCGGTCAGCACCGGGGCCGCCGCCTCCTGAGGCTCGAGCGTCGGCGCCGCCAGCGCCGCGCTGAGGCCCTGGGCGCCCTGCACCGGGTCCTCCGGCGCGCTGTAGCGCAGGTTCGTCGCCACGGGGCGGGGCGCCTCCTCGGTGACCACCTGGAGGTGGGTCACGTACCGGACGAAGTCCTCTTCGATCGTGGCCATCATGGCCTCGAACATGTCGAAGCCCTCGCGCTGCCACTCGGCGAGCGGGTCGCGCTGGCCCATCGCCCGCAGGTTGATGCCCTCGCGCAGGTAGTCCATCTCGTAGAGGTGCTCGCGCCAGCGCTGGTCGATCACCGACAGCATCACGCGCCGCTCGATCTCCCGGAGGGTCTCCTTCCCGATCGCCTCCTCTTTCTCCTCGTACTTGGCGAGCGCCTCGCCGAGCACGAGCTCGCGCAGCTGGTCGACGTGCAGGCAGTCGTCGAGCTGGGCGCGCGTCACCTCGCTGGGGAGCGTCGCCTGGAGGTTGCGGTGGAACTCGGGCAGGTCCCAGTCCTCGGGGAACTCGCCCGGGCAGTAGCCGGCGATGAGACCCTCGACGATGTCCTCGATCGCCTGCAGCGTGTCGTCGCGCAGGTCCTCGCCGTCGAGGATCTGCTGGCGGCGCCGGTAGATGACCTTGCGCTGCTCGTTCATCACCTCGTCGTACTTGAGGACGTCCTTGCGGATCTCGAAGTTGCGGTCCTCGACCGTGTGCTGCGCCCGCTCGATCGCGCGCGTCACCATCTTGGCTTCGAGGGGCATGTCGTCGGGGAAGGCGCGGTCCATCACCCAGCTCATCGCGCCGGTCGCGAAGAGCCGCATGAGGTCGTCCTCGAGCGACAGGTAGAAACGGCTCTCCCCCGGGTCGCCCTGGCGGCCCGAGCGGCCCCGCAGCTGGTTGTCGATGCGGCGGCTCTCGTGGCGCTCGGTGCCGAGCACGTAGAGGCCGCCGCTGTCCAGGACGCGCTTGCCGTCTCGCTCGCACTCGGCCGCGTAGCGCTCGACGAGCTCGGTGAAGCGGTCCGGCTCCGCCTCGGGGCTCGAGCCGTCAGCGAGCAGCTCGCGACGGGCCAGGCCGTCGGGGTTGCCGCCGAGCAGGATGTCCACGCCGCGACCGGCCATGTTGGTGGCCACCGTCACTGCGCCCGGCCGGCCGGCCTGGGCGACGATGTGGGCCTCCTTCTCGTGCTGCTTGGCGTTGAGCACCGCGTGCGGGATGCCGCGCCGCTCGAGCGTGCGCGACAGGCGCTCCGACTTCTCGACCGAGATGGTGCCGACGAGCACGGGCTGCTCGGCGTCGTGGCGCTCCTGGATGTCGTCGGCGACCGCCTCGTACTTCGCCGCCTCCGACTTGTAGATGAGGTCGGCGTGGTCGGCCCGCACCATCGGCTGGTTCGTCGGGATCGTCACGACCTCGAGCCCGTAGGTGTGCGCGAACTCGCCGGCCTCGGTGGCCGCGGTGCCGGTCATCCCGGCGAGCTTGTTGTACATGCGGAAGTAGTTCTGGAGGGTGATGGTGGCGAGGGTCTGGTTCTCCTCCTTGATCCGCACCCCCTCCTTCGCCTCGACCGCCTGGTGCAGGCCCTCGCTCCAGCGCCGGCCCTCGAGGATTCGGCCGGTGAACTCGTCGACGATCTTCACCTCGCCCTGCTGCACGACGTAGTCGACGTCGCGCTTGAACAGCTCCTTGGCGCGGAGCGCGGCCTGGAGCTGGTGCACGAAGTTCTGGTTGACGTGCTCGTAGAGGTTGGGGACGCCGAGCGCGTCCTCGACCCGGCCGATCCCCTCCTCGGTCGGGACCACCGTCTTCTTCGCCTCGTCGACCTCGTAGTCGCGCTCGGCCTGCAGGGTCCGGACGATGCGCGCGAACTGGTAGTAGAGCTGCTGGGCGTCGTCCGCCGGCCCGGAGATGATGAGCGGGGTACGGGCCTCGTCGACGAGGATCGAGTCGACCTCGTCGACGATCCCGAAGAAGTGGCCCCGCTGCACCTGGTCCTCCTTGCTGCCGGCCATGTTGTCCCGCAGGTAGTCGAACCCGAACTCGTTGTTCGTCCCGTAGGTGAGGTCGGCGCCGTAGGCGGCACGCTTGGCCTCGTAGTCGAAGATCTCGGGCACGACGATGCCGACCTCGAGCCCGAGCGCCTGGTAGATCTGTCCCATCCACTCGGCGTCGCGGCGAGCCAGGTAGTCGTTCACGGTGACGACGTGCACGCCGTAGCCGGCGAGCGCGTTCAGGTAGACGGGCAGGGTGGCGACGAGCGTCTTGCCCTCGCCGGTCTTCATCTCCGACACCCAGCCGAAGTGCAGGGCGGCGCCGCCCATGAGCTGCACGTCGAAGTGGCGCTGCCCGAGCGTGCGCCGGGCCGCCTCGCGCACGAGCGCGAACGCCTCGGGGAGGAGGTCGTCGAGGGCGTCGATACGCGCCTCGCGCTCGGTCACCGGGTCGCCGGCCCGATCGAGCTGCCCGCGCAGGTCGCCCGTCATGGCGCGCAGCTCCTCGTCGCTGCGCCGCTCCATGTCGGGCTCGAACGCGCCCACTTCGGGCACGACCGACTCGAGCGCCTTGAGCTTGCGGCCCTCGCCAGCGTGTAGCAGCCGCTCGAAGAGTCCCATACGAGCGCCGAGTGTACCGGCGGGTCACGCCGATTCCGATCGGTAGCGCGCGCCCCCGCTGTCGACGGCCGCTCCCTATGCTCACCGCGTGAGCTCCCTGGTGGTGGGCGAGCCACTCGGCCGCGGGGAGCAGCGCTGGTTCGCGGCGGTGGTGCTGGCCGTCATCGTCGCCGTCGGCGCGCTGCTCATCGTCACGACCCCGCACGCGTCCGCGGGTGACCCGCTGGTCGATGTCGCGGCCCGGCTGTGGCTGGTGCTGTGCACCGTCGTCGTGCTGGTCGTCATCCGGGCCCGGATCGCGCCGACCCTGAAGGGCTTCCTCATCGCGGTGGTGGTCGGGTCGGCGCTGATGCTCGCCGCGGCGCTGGTGCTGAGCGCCAACGACTTTGCCCCGTTCGGCGCCGCGCTCGACCAGAGCCACCGCACCGCGCTCATCACGAAGTACGCCACCCACTGGACGTGGGTCGACTTCGCCTACAAGGGCCTCCCCGACTCGTACCCGCCGCTCACCTTCTGGATCCTGGGCCGGCTCGCCTCGCTCCTCTCGATCGCGCCCTGGAAGATGCTGAAGGTCGACGTGCTCGCGACCGCGTTCCTCGCCCCGGTGCTGAGCTGGCCGCTCTGGCGCCGGGTCGTCGGCAGCAGCGCCGCGCTGGGCGCCGTGCTCGGCGGGACGCTGCTGTTCCAGGCCTGGTACCGGCCCATGGCGTGGCTGTGCGTCGCGGTGTTCGTCCCGTGGTGGCTGTGGGGGGTGCTCGGCGTCGGCGGGTCGCCGGCCCGGTCCCGGGGCGAGCTCGTCGTGGCCGCGGTGGTCGGCGCGGCGCTGTTCTGCACCTACTACTACCCGTTCTTCATCGGCGTGCTGATGCTGGCGGTGACCCTGGTGCTCCGCCGGCCGGCGCGTGCACGCGGCCTCGAGCTCCCACCGCGAGACGCGAAGGCCGCCGGGCTCGTGCTCGGCGGCACGGTGCTGCTCAGCGCGCCGTACTGGCTGCCGCTCGCGGTGTCGATCGTCCGGAACGGGTATCAGTCGAACTCCAACCGCTACTACATCGCCGACTTCGTCGACTTCCGGTTCCGCTTCCTCACCTTCGACGTGATCGGCGTCGTGATGCTGGTCGGCCTCGCCTACCTGGTCGTGACGGCGCGGCGCTCTCCCGTCTCGCTCGCCCTGCTCGGCGTCGTCGCGGCCGCGGTCGTGTACTACGTCGCTGACTACATCGGGGTGCTCGCGAGCGTCCCCCTGCTGTCGTTCGAGAGCAACCAGCTGGTCGACCTCATCCTCGGGATCGGCGCCGGGCTCGCCGCCGTCCACGGCTGGCGGCTCGCCCGGTCGAACGAGGCCCTCCGGGCCCGGATCGGCCGGGGTGGGATCGTCGCCCTGTTCGGGGTCGCGACCGCGGTCCTCGGGTTCAGCCTCGCCCAGACCGCGGTCAAGACCATCCCCTACGTGAACGAGCAACGCAGCGCCTCGGAGCCCACCGACCTGATCCGCGACTTCCAACGGGCCGCGGGCGGCCCGACCAAGGACCGGGTCCTCCTCACCGACGTCAACGAGCTGCCGACGTTCCTGCCCGTCTACGTCTTCAACTGGTGGGACACCCAGAGCAACACGACGCCCGCGGCGCGCGTGAACGACCGCACCGACTTCCTCGTCCGACTGTCCCACGAGCACGATCCCCGAGCATTCGCGATCGCGGTCCTCCACAACTTGTACGACCACGTCGACTACGTCGTCCTGCGCCACAACAGCTCAGGCAGCTACGACTACACGTTCACCGACGACGACTTCCCGCGGCCGCCGATCGTGCGGACCCTGACCTACGACTCGCCGCTGTTCGCCACGCCGACGTTCCATCGCGTGGAGACGTCGAGCTTCAGCGTGTTCCGCGTCCTGCGCGCGCACGACCCGCTGGCGGCGCTGCGCTCGTGCCCGGACGACCCCGGCCGCGACGCCTGCCGGGTGCTCGGCGAGGTGACCCGCCGCTTCCCCGGCCACCTCGACGGCGCGGTGACCGATCTCGCGGCCCGCTGGCAGGCGCGAGCCCGAGCTGCGAGCCGCGGCTAGGTCAGCGGTACTTGTGGCGGACGACCTGGTGGCGCAGCTTGTCGACCACCAGGTCGAGCGCGGCCGCCGGCTCCCGGGCCGCGGCCCGGGCCCGGACCAGCTCCCGCCGGCGGTGCAGCATCACCGCGCACCGGTGGCGCTGGCGGATCCGGGGGTTGCGCTCCTCGGAGAAGTCGACCTCGGCGAGCGAGACGTCCGGGACCACCCGCTCGAGGCGATCCAACTTGCGCTGCGCCGCGGTCCGCAGCGCTGACGGGACGTTGCTGCCACGCACGATCACGTCCATCGCGCCTCCCGTTGCCGGTCGGGGTTGGCAGCGCGGAGTGTACGCCGCCCCCGCCCGGCCGTCACCGGGCAGGGGTGCGCTCAATACCGGTAGTGGTCGGGCTTGTACGGCCCTCCGACCGGCACGCCGAGGTAGCGGGCCTGGTCCTCGGTCAGGGTCGTGAGCCGCACCCCGAGCTTGTCGAGGTGCAGGCGCGCCACCTCCTCGTCGAGGTGCTTCGGCAGCGTGTACACCTTGCGCTCGTAGAAGTCGGGGTGCGTGTACAGCTCGACCTGGGCCAGCACCTGGTTCGTGAAGCTGTTCGACATCACGAAGCTCGGGTGACCGGTCGCGCAGCCGAGGTTGAGCAGCCGGCCCTCGGCCAGGACGATGACCTGGTGCCCGTCGGGGAACCGCCAGGCGTCGACCTGGGGCTTGATGTTCATGCGCTCGATGCCCGGGACCGCGGCGAGACCGGCCATGTCGATCTCGTTGTCGAAGTGGCCGATGTTCCCGACGATCGCGTTGTGCTTCATCCGGGCCATGTGGTCGGCGGTCAGGATGCTGGCGTTGCCGGTCGCGGTGATGAACAGGTCGGCGGTGTCGACGACGTCCTCGACCCGCTGCACCTGGTAGCCCTCCATCGCCGCCTGCAGCGCGCAGATGGGGTCGATCTCGGTGATCACGACCCGGGCGCCCTGGCCCCGCAGCGACTGCGCGCAGCCCTTGCCGACGTCGCCGTACCCGCAGACGACCGCCACCTTGCCGGCCAGCATGACGTCGGTGGCCCGGCAGATGCCGTCGACGAGCGAGTGGCGGCAGCCGTAGAGGTTGTCGAACTTCGACTTCGTGACCGAGTCGTTCACGTTGATGGCCGGGAACAGCAGGCCGCCGGTCTCCTGCATCTGGTAGAGGCGGTGGACGCCGGTCGTCGTCTCCTCCGTGACGCCCTTGAGGCCATCGGCGATGCCGTGCCAGCAGCGGTCGTCCTCGGCCTGGACCCGCCGGAGCATGGCGAGCACGACCCCCCACTCCTCGGGATCGTCGGGCCCGGCCTCCGGCACCGAGTGCTGCCGCTCGTACTCGACGCCGCGGTGCACGACGAGGGTGGCGTCGCCGCCGTCGTCGAGGATGAGGTTCGGGCCGCCGGTGCCGTCGGGCCAGCGCAGCGCCTGCTCGGTGCACCACCAGTACTCCTCGAGCGTCTCGCCCTTCCAGGCGAACACGGGGATGCCGGCGGCCGCGATCGCGGCCGCGGCGTGGTCCTGGGTCGAGAAGATGTTGCAGGAGGCCCAGCGCACCTCGGCGCCGAGCGCGAGCAGCGTCTCGATGAGGACCGCGGTCTGCACGGTCATGTGCAGCGAGCCGGTGATGCGGGCGCCGTCGAGCGGCCGGCTGGCGCCGTAGCGCTCCCGCATCGCCATGAGGCCGGGCATCTCGTGCTCGGCGAGCGTGATCTCCTTGCGGCCGAACTCCGCCTGCGACAGGTCGGCGACCTTGAAGTCGGGCCGGTCGGTCGGAGTGCTGGCGGGGGCGGTGGTGGTCATGCGACTCCTCCGGGATGGGCCGCGCGCGATGACGCGGCATGGTTCGGGGAGTCGGCCCGGATCACCGGATGACAGCTCCTGGGAGCCCGACTGCGCACCACTCTATTCAATCGGCGGCGCCGGCCAGGGCCGCCTTCAGCTGGGTGATGGCGTCGATCGGTCCCGGGTCGACGTCGTGGTCGAGCGCGAGGTAGCAGGACACCCAGTCGCCGAGGTACATGAGGTCGAGGAGCTGGGCGAGCCGGCCGACCCCCTCGGCGTTCACCTCGAGCACCTGCAGCAGCGCCTCCTCGATCAGCTCGGTGGTGCGGTCGATGGCGGCCGAGAGGCGGGCGTGCTCGGAGCCGTGCCGCAGCGACACCAGGGTGAGGAGCTGGCGGGTGACGTCGCCGTGCTGGCCCCACTGGCAGATCTCGTTGTGGTCGAGCTCGGGGTAGGCGGCGCAGAAGGCGGGGGTCTTGGCGTTCTCGTTGATGTCGCACTTCCACCGGTAGGCGGCCACGGCGCCGATCGCGCCCCCGCCGTAGACGAGCGGGACGCTGGTGCCGATGCGCCGGGCCAGCTCCCGGGCCGGGTTGGCCGCCCCGGTCACGGCGGGCTCGCACTGGTCGCGCCGCCGCTTCAGCTGGGCCTGGGCCTCCATGAGCAGGGCGTGGCCCTCGGGCAGGGCGCTCATGTGGAAGAGGGCCATGAACAGGGGCGCCACCAGCGCGCCGATGGCGGCGCGCGGCAGGCCGAGCCCGGGCGGGCACGGGACGTGGACGGCGCCGCGCGCGGCGGCCAGCTCGGCGAGCGCGCCGCCGGCGGTCACCGCGACGACGGGCGCGCCGGCGTCGAGGGCGCCGGTGGTCATCGAGAGCGTCTCCTCGGTGTTGCCCGAGTACGAGACCGCGAAGACGAGGGTGCGGGGGCCGATGAAGGCCGGCGTCCGCAGCTGCTTGAGCACGACGACCGGGAACGGCAGCGAGGAGCCGACGGCCCGCAGCACGTCGCCGGCGATGCCGGAGCCGCCCATGCCGAGGACGGCGACGTGGTCGATGGCGGCCGCGGGCGGGAGCGGCGCCCGGTCGAGCGCGACCGCGGCCTGCTCGTGCGCGGCGGCGAGCTGCTCGGGGAGTCCGTGGACGGTGTCGAGGAACCCGAGCGAGTCGGTGGCCACCCGGCCTCAGGCCTCGAAGGTCGGCTTGATGCCCTCGGTCTCGGCCTTCGTGACGAGCCGCTGGTGCTCGGCGTCGTCGACGGTCTCCGCCTCGTCGATGAGCATGATCGGGATGTCGTCGCGGACCGCGTAGCGGCGGTGCAGGCGCGGGTTGTAGAGCGACGATTCGTCGACGAAGTAGAGCAGCGGTCCTTTGTCCTCGGGGCAGGCGAGGATCTCCAAGAGCTTCGGGTCGAGCGTCACGGGCGTCAGTCTGCCTCGCCGCCGACCAGCGTGAGGACGGCTTCGGTGTGCCGACGGCACGAGGCGGCGTCGGCGGCCTCGAGGTTCAGCCGCAGCAGCGGCTCGGTGTTGCTGGGCCGCAGGTTGAACCACCAGTCGCCGTGGTCCACGGTCAGCCCGTCGAGGCGGTCCTGGGCCGCCTCGGCGTGGGCGGCCGCGACCCGCTCCAGCACCGCGGCGGGGTCGTCGACCCGGCGGTTCACCTCGCCCGACTGCACGTAGCGCTCGTAGGGGCGGCGGAGCTCGGAGAGCGGCACGCCGGCGCGCGCCAGCGTCTCGAGGACGACCAGGGCGGCGATGATCCCGGAGTCGGCTCGGAAGTCGTCGCGGAAGTAGTAGTGGCCGGAGTGCTCGCCGCCGAACCGGGCGCCGGTGTCGGCCATGACCTGCTTGATGTAGGAGTGGCCGACCCGGGTCCGGACCGGCGTCCCGCCGAGCTCCCGCACGACCTCGGGCACCGCCTTCGAGCAGATGAGGTTGTGGACGATGGTGCGGTCGGCCTCCCCGGCGTGGGCGGGCAGCCGCTGCAGCGTCGACGCGGCGACGATGGCGGTGGTGAGCGAGCCCGACAGCGGCTCGGCCCGCTCGTCGACGAGGAACACGCGGTCGGCGTCCCCATCGAAGGCGAGCCCGGCGTCGGCGCCGCGCTCGAGCACGGCCCGCTGCAGGTCGACGAGGTTCTCGGGCTGGATCGGGTTGGCGGGGTGGTTGGGGAAGGTGCCGTCGAGCTCGCCGAACAGGACCTCCAGCTCGACCGGCAGCCCCGCGAACACCGCCGGGACGACCAGGCCGCCGAGCCCGTTGGCGGTGTCGGCGACCAGCCGCTGGCCGCGCAGCGCGTCGACGTCGACGAAGGAGCGGACGTGGGCGACGAAGGCGGGCAGCAGGTCCTGCTGGCGGCGGCGGCCGGGACGGGACGCGGCCGGGAGCTGGCCGGACGCGACCGCGGCCTCGAGCTCCTGGAGCCCGGTGTCGGCGCCGACCGGCGCCGCGCCGGCCCGGCAGAGCTTGATGCCGTTGTACTCGGCCGGGTTGTGGCTGGCGGTGAACATGGCCGCCGGCGCGTCGAGGTCGCCGGACGCGAAGTAGACGAGGTCGGTCGACGCCAGCCCGAGGTCGACGACGTCGGCGCCGGCGGTGGTCGCGCCGTCGGTGAACGCGTCGGCGAGCGGCGCCGAGGACGGCCGGGCGTCGCGACCGACGAGGACCGTGGGCGCGCCGGTGAAGCGCACGAACGCGCCGCCGACGAGCCGGGCCACCGGCTCGTTGATCTGGTCGGGGTAGACCCCGCGGATGTCGTAGGCCTTGAAGATGGCGTCGAGCGACGCCGATGGGGAGGTCACGCAGGCGTCAACCTAATGGGCCGCCTGCGGCGAGTCCGCCGGCCCCAGACGACGAGGCCGGCGATCCCGGCCAGCCCGGCCAGGGTGAGCAGCCGCCCGAGCCACTCGGCGGTGCTCGTCGCGTACGTGAGGTGAACGTCGTGGGAGGTCGGCACCACGACCATGAAGTTCGGTGTCGCCCGGTACACGCCGGTCGCGCCCGACACCTGCCAGTTCGGGAAGTACGAGATCTTGACGAGGACCGGGACGCCGGTGCGCGAGACGTGGAACGACACGCCGGTCCGGGTCTGGTGCACGCGGGAGACGATGACGGGCGGCAGCGGTCGGACCGCGAGCTCGCGGGCGGCCGACGGCTGCGCTCGCTGCCATGCCGACGGCCCGTCGGCGACGATCGGCCGGTCGAGCCCGCTGGCGTCGTTGAACCACGGCACCGCGATGCAGTCCTGCCAGTCGTGGAGGTGCAGCTCGTTGGGGGCGACGCCGGCCGCGATGACGCCGCGGCGGCACCGGGCCTGCTCGGACGCCGAGAGCGAGTCGGCGACGACCGGCTGCTCGGTGAGCGGCGTCACGAGCGGAGATTGCTGCACCTCGTAGACGCTCCAGGTGTCGGGCGCGATCCCCCGCTTGCCCGTCGGGCTGGTGGCGACGAGCCGAAGCCGGGGGTCCGCCCCCGCTGCGTTGCGGGAGGCCACCGAGTGCGCCACGAAGTACCGGACGCCGAGGAGCTGGAGGTAGCGGACCCCGGTCCGGAAGTTGGCGAACGTCTTGTAGGTGACGCCGCGCACCGGGTTCGACGCGTTGCCGGGCGCGTCGAGGGTCGCCAGCGCCATGAACACGTACGGCGTCGTCGCCGACGACTCGTAGTACAGGCCCTCGGTCGACGGGAACCGGCCGTCGGTCCAGTACGGCAGGAGCATGAGCGCCAGCGGCGTCCCGTAGCGGTCGAGCGGCTGCCCGCCCTCGAAGATGACCCGGCCCGGCGGCAGCTTGCCGACCCGGTCGACGAGGCGGCGGTACTCCTGGTACGCCTTCGGGAGGCCCGACTCCCGGCCCGTCGTGTCCTGGTAGCCGGTGAGGTTCCACTTGACCCAGAAGGGCAGGAAGTCCTTCGAGCGGTCGATGTTGATGAGCGCGCCGACGGTGAGCGCGACCGTGAGGACGGCCGCGGTCACCGCGGCGACCACGGCCGGCGTCCACGGCGCGGCCACGGGGGGCGTCGGCGGGGGCGCGATCGCCTCGCCGCCGGTCTGCCCCGCCACCGGCTCGCGCGCCTCGGCCCAGACCCGTGCCCGCGCCGCGACCCACGCCCCGCCGCGCACCAGCTCGGCGACGCCGACGCCCATGAGCAGGTAGACGCACAGGTACCAGAACGGCAGCACCCGCAGGTTCCACGCCGGCGCGATCTGCACGCTCGACCAGACCCGGAACAACAGGCCGCTCAGAGCGGTGAGCGCGACGAGCACCAGGGTGGCGCGGCGCCGCTCGAGGACCGCGGTGACGCGCGCCCGGTCGCCCCACGCGACGGTCAGCGCCAGCAGCGCGCCGAGGACGGGGACGAGGGCGATGGTGATCAGGGCGGTGGCGCCCCACTGCCACGGCCAGGCGCCGCGGATGCCCCAGAGATAGGAGAAGGGGAAGAGGAAGTCGCTGTACTGGGTGATGGCGCCGTAGCGCATGTCGGTCGTGTACTTGAGCGTGGCGGCGAGCGGCACGCTCCACACCGCGGTGAGGAGGGCGCCGACGGCGCCGATGGCCAGGGCCCGGGTGAGCGTCTCCCGGGGCCAGCAGCCGACGAGGACCGCCAGGACGACGACCACGACGAGGACCGCCCACACGACGCCGCTCGGGTGGGTCGTGGCCAGCGCGGTGGCCGCGAGGGCGACGACGACCGCCCCGATCATCCACCGGATTGCCCGGCCCGAGATCTTGGGCCGGGTGCGGGTCGCGAGCACCACCACGACCGCGCCGACGACCGCGAACACCGCCACGACCAGGTGGCTCATCGCGGTGAGGGCGAGCAGCGCGGCCGGGAGCCACAGTCCCCGCCGGGTGCGCAGCGACCACGCCAGCGCGCCGAGGAAGAACAGGGCCAGCGCGAGGGCGAGCGTGTAGGAGAACTCGCCGGCCAGGTTGCTAGCCAGGTTCCCGCCCATGATGTGCTGGTCGAACTGCACCGTGTTGTGGTCGAAGGGGGAGGTGCCCGGGTCGCCGGTGAAGAAGAGGAAGCCGGTGGCGGCGACCGCCATCGCGGCCGGCGCCGGCTCACGCGCCCGGAGGCCGCGCCCGAGCACGTAGGCGCCGATCGGGAGCAGGATCGGCCCGAGCGCGGTGACGAGCTTGAAGGCGACGTTGTAGGGGACGACCGCATTCAGGGCGACGATCAGCAGCGCCGGGACCGGGAAGTAGAACTGGCCGGCCGGGAAGCCGTCGTAGAAGTCGGGGGACCAGCCGAACAGCCGCCACGGCAGCAGGTGGTCCCGCAGGTAGGCCGGCCACCACACGTGGGCGCCGGTGTCGCCGCCGGCCGGGGTCGTGTTCCGCAGCAGCAGCTTGGGGTCGAGCTGCACGATGACGAACACGCAGCAGGCGGCGGCGACGAGCAGCCCGACCCAGAGCTCGAGTCGGCGCCACCAGGGGCGGTCGGCGTCTTCGTCGTCCGGCTCGGCGACGGCGACCGGGGCGTCGAGCACCGGGGTCGACGCGGCCATGGCCGTAGCCTGCCAGGGCGACCCCGGCGGCCGAGGGCAGCGGCCCATGAGGGCCGCCGGCTACATGGCTCGGGCGAGCTCCAGCACGTGGCTCAGCGGCACGTCGCGGTCGTCGGTCGTCCACGACTTGGCCTCGCAGCGCCCGCAGCGGCGGAACGTGAGGTCCTCACCGTTGATCCGCATCCGGATCTCGATGACCGAACCCTTGGTACAGGACGAACACCGCATCACCCAGCCTCCCGAGTTGTGGCCCGACCGCGTATCGGCGCCCCGGCCCGGGACCTTGAGCCCGGCCCGGCAGCTCAGGTGACGATCTGGAGGACCGCCACCAGGTTGAAGCCGGCGTGAAGGAGGATCGACCGGGACAGGTCCCCGGTCCGCCAGGCCTCGTAGCCCGAGAGGAGGCCGAGGAGCAGGAGGGCCGGCACCGCGAACCCGGCCCCGGGGTCGAGGACCACGTGGACCAGGGCGAAGGCGAGCGCGGCGACCCAGATGGCGGTGGCGGGGCTGGTGCGGCGCAGGAGGGCCCGGAGCAGGACCCCCCGGAACAGCAGCTCCTCGCCGATCGGGGCGACGACCAGCACCGCGATCACGAAGAAGGTGGTGTCGAGGCCGTGGGCCCGCTGGAAGGTGCGGACCACCTCCTGGGACGAGCTCTGGAGGTGCCCGGCGTCGACGATCGGCGCGATGAGCACCCCCGAGAAGGCGGCGAGGCCGAACCCGACGAGGAACCACAGGCCGTCGCGGACCGACAGCCGGAGCCCGAAGTCGGCCCGCAGGCTGCCGCGCCCGCGCCGGGCCGCGAACACCAGGTACACGACGGTCGTCGCCGTCTGCGCGGCGATGGCGGCCAGCGCCGCCGGCACCTCGAGGTGCTTCGGGAGCTTGCCGTGGCTGAAGAACGGCGTGTCGGCGACGGACGCTGCGAAGAGCGAGAGCACGAACGCCACCGCGGCGTCCGGGATGCCCCATCCGACCCGCGGGGCCGGTGCCGAGCCGCCCGGCGCGGCGCCGCGTGGCTCCATGACCGCACGGTAGTGGGCGTGAATCCCGCCGCCCGATCGCTCGCCCCGGAGTTCCGCAGCCGTCGAGCGGGCCGTACGATGGCAGCGAACGGAGGGCCCGGCGCCGCCGCTCGCCCCCCGACCAGGAGTCCCTATGAGTCGTCCCCCCTCGGACCTGCCCCCGGGTCGTCGCCCGTCCGGAGGCCCGGAGCGTCGACCGGACGGGCGCGGAACCCCGCCCCCGCCGTCGTGGGCGCGGATGCTGCCCTGGCTGCTGATCCTCGCCCTCGTCGGCGTCTTCGCGCTGACCAACGTGTTCTCGACGTCGAGCAGCTCGGCGAAGAGCCTCACCTACACGCAGTTCGTCCAGGCGGTCGACCAGGGCAACGTCAAGAAGGTCACGTTCAACCGGTCGAACGGTGACATCAACGGCGACTTCGTGAGCCCGGTCAGCGGGTCGAAGTCGTTCTCGACCAACGGGCCCGCCAACGACCTGCAGTCCCAGACCGTCCGGGACCTCCAGACCCACCACGTGGACCTGCAGTACACGTCGAGCGGCTCGAACGTCCTGCTCCAGCTGGCGATCTACCTGCTGCCGGTGCTGCTGCTCGTCGGCTTCCTCGTCTACATGAGCCGCCGGGCGCAGGGCCAGATGGGCGCGGTGATGAACATCGGCCGCAGCCGGGCCAAGGTGTACGCGACCGAGAAGCCGAAGACGACGTTCGCCGACGTGGCCGGCTACTCGGCGGTGAAGGCCGAGATCGCCGAGGTCGTCGACTTCCTGAAGTTCCCCCAGAAGTTCAAGCAGATCGGCGCCCGCATCCCGAAGGGGGTGCTGCTGGTCGGCCCGCCCGGGACCGGCAAGACGCTCATCGCCCGGGCCGTGGCCGGCGAGGCCGGGGTCCCGTTCGTGTCGGTGACCGGGTCCGACTTCATGGAGATGTTCGTCGGCGTCGGCGCGGCCCGGGTCCGGGACCTGTTCCAGACCGCCCGCAAGCAGGCGCCGGCCATCATCTTCGTGGACGAGGTCGACTCCATCGGCCGCAAGCGGGGCGCCGGGCTCGGTGGCGGCCACGACGAGCGCGAGCAGACGCTGAACCAGATGCTCGCCGAGATGGACGGGTTCGAGGCCACCGAGGGGATCGTGATGATGGCGGCCACGAACCGGCCCGACGTCCTCGACCCCGCGCTCCTGCGCCCGGGTCGCTTCGACCGCCAGATCGTGGTGCCGTTCCCGACCCAGGAGGAGCGGGTCGCGATCCTGAAGGTGCACCTGCGCGACAAGCGGGTCGCGCCGGACCTCGACGTGAACGTCGTGGCGCGCGGCACGCCCGGCATGGCCGGCGCCGACCTCGCCAACCTCGTGAACGAGGCCGCGCTGTTCGCGGTGCGCCGCGGCGTCACCGAGATCCACGGCGAGGACATCGAGGCCGCCCGCGACCGGGTGCTGATGGGCCTGAAGCGGGACTCGATGGCGCTCTCCGAGGAGGAGAAGGAGGTGGTCGCCTACCACGAGGGCGGCCACGCCGTGCTCGCGTACGTGCTCGACCACGCCGACCCGATCCACAAGGTGACGATCCTCCCGACCGGCATGGCGCTCGGCGTGACCCAGCAGCTCCCCGAGGAGGAGCGCCACATCTACAAGCGCGAGTACATCGCCGACTCGATCGTCGTCGCGCTCGGGGGCCGCACCGCCGAGGAGATCGTGTTCGGCCACCTCTCGACCGGCGCCCAGAACGACCTGGTGCGGATCACCGAGCTGGCCCGCAAGATGGTGCGGGAGTGGGGCATGAGCGAGCGCATCGGCCCGATGGCGTGGGGCTCGCAGGGACCGGTGTTCCTCGGTGAGGACCTCGTCCACACCCGCGACTACTCGGACGAGACGGCCCGCGTCATCGACGAGGAGGTCGAGCGGATCCTGCGCCAGGAGGAGAGCCGGGCCCGCCGGATCATGCGGCTGCACCGTCGCGGCCTCGACGCGGTGGCCCGGGCCCTGCTCGAGCACGAGACGCTCGACGGCGACGAGGTGTCCCGCATCGTCGACTACGCGATGGGCCGCAAGGCGGGCGGCTACCGCAAGGTGCACCGCGCCGACGGGTCGGTCATCGAGGTGAAGCCGCCGACCGAGAACGGCGGCCGCAAGCCTCAGAAGCGCACCACGGCCCGGTCGCGCGCCCGCGGCGCCTGACCCGCCGCCTACTCGAGGCCGCCGAGCGACGGCTCCGGCGTCGAGCCGGGATCGCGCACCTCGGCCACGCTCGCCCACAGGTCGGTCGCCGTCGTCGCGCCGACGAAGGCGCGTCGCACGACCCCCTCCGCGTCGGCGAGCAGGATCATCGGGATGGCGCTGATGTCGTAGCGGTCGTGGAGGTCCCGGCGCTCGACAAAGTCGAGCTCGACGGTGACCACCGCATCCGACTCGAGCGCCGCCACCTTCGGGCCGAGCCCCTGGCACGAGTCGCACGTGTCGGACGAGAAGTAGGCGACGAGCCACGCCGTGTCGGGCCGCGGGAAGTCCTGGCGGTCGAGCTGGCGCGGAATCGGGTACGGGTCGCGGGGCGGACCCTCCGGGCGCCGGCGTCGCAGCCACCAGGCGACGACGAGCGCGACGGCCAGGATGGCCGCCGCGATGACGAGCCGGGTCGTCACGGCAGGCTCGGCACCCCCGCGCTCGCCGACGGGCTCGGCACGAGGATCAGCCGGCCGACGGCCACCGGGCCGTCGGACTGCAGCACCACGACCTGGTCCGGCCCCACCGATGCCGGCAGGGGCACGACCACTCGCTGACCGCCGGCCACGCTCATCGTCGTCACCGTCGTGAGCACCCCGGCCGCGCCGGCGAGGAGTCGCACCGAGCGTCGCCGGCGGGACGGGTTCAGGGCGACGAGCTGGGCCGCGGACGAGCCCGAAAGCCGCCCGGTCGCGAAGGCCCACCGAGACGCGGTGACGGTGGTGCCGAGCGTCGAGACCGACCCCGGACCGGGGGTCGCCGACGACCAGGTGCCGAGCAGCTGCGGGACCACCGCGCCGCCGCGAGAAGCCCGAGCACTCAGGCTGTAGCCGCCTCCACTCGGGATCGTGCTCAGCGGGACCGGCGTCACGCCCATGGCCGGCACCGACGCGTGGATGGTCGGGAGCGAGGCGCCGCTGTCGAGGACGACGTGGACGTCGACCCGGGCTCCGCTGCCCGCGAAGTTCGCCAGCGCGATCGTGGCGCCGGCGCCGGTCTCGGCGTCCCCGGTCGGCACTCGCCACGTCGTCGCGGTCCCGGTCGCGCCGAGCGCGGTCGAGAAGCCAGTGAGCCCGTTCGTGCCGTCGAACGACACCGACTGCTCGGCGACGAGCCGGCCCGAGCGCGCGTGGACGTGCACCGCGAGCGCGTCCTGGTCCGGGATGAGCTGCTGGAGCGCGACGGAGACGCGCGACCGGCGGGGCACGTCGATCGCCTGGCCCTGGCCGGGCGCCTCGACACCCTGCGCGGTGAGGAACGTGAGGTCGACGATGGCGTCGTCACCGAAGGGGTTGAACAGCGCCAGCGTGTCGGTGGCGCCGATGCCGGTGTCTCCGCCCGCGAAGTACCAATCGGGGGCGGCCTGCCGTGCGCACGGCCCGACCGCGGTCTGCGAGCCGTGCTGCAGCTCGTGCTCCACGACCGCGGCGCCGCCGAGCACCTCGACGATCGCGCCCGGCTCGGCGGCGGTGACGAGCGACGTGACGTCGATGCGCTGCTGGGCGGCGGCCGGCACCGAGAACTGCCGGGTGACGATCGGCTGGGTGGTGGGCTGGACCGTGACCGTGGCCGTGAGCGGGCTGCGGCCCAGGTTCGCGACGAGGAGCGTCTCTTGGGCCCGGCCGCCCGCGATCGCGGTCCCCTCGGCGCAGAACCACGACGAGGAGATGGCGTCGGCGGGCGGCACGGTGGGACCGCTGACCGGGGCCGCGGTGGCATGCGCCGACGCCTCGAACGTGTGGCCGGCGTGGCTGGCCGCGACCAGCACCAGCAGCACGAGGGCCACGACGAGGAGGACCGGGAGCCGGTGGGACAGGCCGACCGATGGGCGCCCGGCCCGGCGGGCGGTCACGCCTGCTCCCAGAACTCGACGTCCGACGGCAGGTCGTCGTCATCGCGGCCGTGCCGACGCTCCTCCCGGGCGGCCCGCGCCGCGGCGCGACGCGCGGCGCGGTCGGGCCCCGGCGCGCTGCCCCGGCCCCAGAGCCACCAGGCCAGCGCGAGGAGCCAGAGGGCGATCTCGATCGCGACCAGCTCGTAGGCGTGGGCCTGGCCGGTGTGCGAGATCGTGACCGGCGCGTGGGACGGGAGCCGGAACTGGTTCGTCGTCCCGAAGGCGGGCTGGTGCGTGAGCCCGGCACCGCCCTGCTCCGCGTGCCAGCCCCCGTCGTAGGCCTCGAACCAGAGCGCGGTACCGGGGCCGGCGGCGCGGCTCCCGAGCGGCGGGCTGCCCGACAGGTCGGCGGCGGTGGCGGCCCGGGCCGGGTCGCGCGGTCGCGCCGGCACGCTCGACCGCCGACCCCGGACGACGGTGCGGCCCGGGAACCAGGCCTGGTTCTCGTAGAGCTCGAGGCCCGGGTCGCTGCCGAGCCGGGCCAGGTCGAGCTGGTTGCGCAGGGCCGCGTCGACGGCCGGCACGGCGCGCCCGGCCTGGCCGCCGGGGCCGTCGCGGCGCGGGAGCGCGAGGTAGCGGACGCCGAGCGGCGCCAGGATCCGCCCGAGCCGGCTGGTGCGGCCGCTGACCGCGGCCTGCAGCGCGTCCGCCACCGGGTCGCGCGCGGTCTTGCGGGGCGCCCGCAGCAGCTCCCGGGCGTCGCCAGGCCCGTTGCGGGTCAGCGTGTACGACAGGCCGGTCTCGACCCGCGCCGGGTCGAGCGGGAGGACCGCGGGGTCCCCGATCCACAGCACCCGGAACTGGCCTTCGTTCTGCAGGTCGCGGGTGAACGAGAGCTGGGCCGGCCAGGAGCCGCTCGGCGCGTGCCACCGGCCATCGGCGGCGTCGGCGACGAAGCCGAGGCCGGCGAGGGTCACGCCGGCCAGCGCGACCACGACGCCGGCCCTCCGCCAGCCCCGCCCGACCTTGGGGCGGCTCGCCACCGCCAGCCCCGCCGCGACCGCGAGACCGAGGGCGCCGAGCGAGAGCACCGCCTCGGGCGCGGGCACCGAGACCCCGGGCGCGAGCCGAGCCGGCAGCTCGACCGCGGCCCACGCCACGAGCGTCAGCGCCACCGCTCGGGCCGCCCAGACCAGGCGCGGGCCCGAGGTGAGCAGCAGCGCGGCGGCGGCGGCAGCCAGCAGCCCGAACGTCGCCACGCCCGCGCCGGCGGGGCCGGTGTGGAAGCGGAGCAGATCGGTGAAGCCGAGTCGGGGGTTGAGGCTGAACCCGAACGCGCCCGGGTCCCCTCGGCCGTTCGTCACGTTCGTGCTCCACGGGAAGAGGAGCACGCCCGCGCCCAGCGCGCCGACGACGGCGGCGCCGAGGGCGCGCAGGGCCGCCGCCCCGCCGCCGACGACCGGGGCCGCGAGGGCGAAGGCCGCCGCCGCGACGATGACGACCAGCGCCGCGGGCGGGAACCAGGCGGTGGCGACCGCGGTGACGATGGCGAGGCCGAGCAGGCTCCGCCGGCCGACCGGGCCGGCGGCGTCGAAGCGGGCCACGCGCACGAGCAGCAGCACGAGATAGGGGGCGAGCGCGAAGAGCACCAGCGGGCCGATGCGCCCGGCTGCGATGTCGTTGCGGGCTACCGGGCTGACTCCGTAGGCGAGGGCGGCGACGACCGACCCGCTCGTGTCGGCGCCGGCGTGCCGGGCCAGCCGGAGCGCGCCGAGCGCGCCGACCGGGATCGCCAGCGTGACCAGCAGCGCCTCGGCGAGGCCGACGCTGCCGGCCAGCAGCGTGCCGAGCCCGGCCATGAGGGCCAGCGCAGGCGGCGCCGGCGCGGTCGAGCCCAGCCCCGTGTACCGCCACGGCGACGTGAACGCTCCCACCAGCGCGCGCACACCGGGCCACATCGCGAATGACCCGACGCCGGGCACGCCGGAGCTGAAGAAGTCCCGCGATCCGACCGCCACGACGACGAGGAAGGCGAGCAGCGCGATCGAGGCCGGGTGGACGAGCGTGTGGCCGAGCGATTCGAGCCCGTCCCGGACGCGCTCCTCGAGGGACTCGATGCGCTCGTCGGCGTGGTGCTGGCTGAGGAACCCGCCGACGCGGGTGCCGGCGCCGACTTGCAGCTCCCGGAGCTCGCGATCGGAGATCGTCCGGGCCGCCTGGGCGCGACGGCGGGCGTCGCGCAGGCGGCCGCGATGCAGCAGGTTCCATCGCCAGGCCCCGAGCACGGCGCCGGCCTGGCGGCGGCGGGGGGTGGCGAAGAAGAGGGCCGCCTCGACGACGGCGAGCGCGATGGCGGCCGGGACCACGCGCAGGAGCGACGGGCCCGAGTAGCAGGTGAGCACGACGCGCACCCGGCGGCGGGCCACGTCGCGCGGCGTCGGGATGTCCTCGGGACGCCGGGCCGTCGCGGCCTCGACGTGGGCCGCGCGGGCGTCGGGTGCCACGACGACCCGTGCGCCGGCGAGGCGGGCCCGCCAGCACAGGTCGAGGTCCTCGGAGCCCGGGAACGTGGCGGCGTCGAAGCCACCCAGCTCCGCGAACAGGTCGGCGCGCACGAGCATGGCGGCGCTCGACACGTAGAAGACGTCGCGGACCGCGTCGTGCTGCTCCTGGTCGAGCTCGCCGGGCTCGATGCCGGTGTGCGAACCGCCGAGGCGGTCGATCGAGCGCCCGACGTCGAGCAGGATCTCCTGGTTCTCGGCCGAGACCAGCTTCGGGCCCACGACGCCGGCGTTCGACCGGAACGCCTCCTCGACGAGGAGGCGCACGGCGTCGGGCGCCAGCACCACGTCGTCGTGGCAGGCCAGGAAGAAGGAGGCGCCGTCGACGACGCCGAGCGCCTCGTTGGCCGCCCCGCCGAACCCGGGGCGCGTCTCGCCGAAGCGGTGGACGTAGGCCTCCGGGAAGGCCGCCGCCACCCGGGCCGACGGGTCGGTCGCCGAGCCGGCGTCGACGACGAGCACCGAGAGGTCCGGGTAGTCCTGGTTGCGGAGCGCGCCGAGGGCGGACTCGAGGAACCGGCCCGGGTTGCGGGTGACCACCACCGCGACGACCGCAGGCGCCGCCTCCGGGAGTCCCGGCTCCTGCTCGTCGAGCTCAGGCGGGCGGAACGAACCGTCGTCGTCGGGCAGGCGCATCGGGTGGCCCGAGAATAGGGGTCACGGTCTCGGCTCCCCCGGCCAGCGCTCCTGCTTGCAAAAGTAAGCAAAAGCGCGTACTCTGGTTAGCGAAACCGAACGACTCCCCCCAGGAGGCTGCCGTGAGCAACGACACCATTCGCGACGTCCGCCAGCGCGCCGAGGGCGCCGCCTACACCGCTGTCGGCGTCGGCGTGCTCGGGTTCCAGCAGGTCCAGGCCCGGGGCAAGGCGGCTTCGGCCCGCCTCGCCACCGCCGGCCGGGAGGCCAAGGGCCGCGCCGAGCTGCTGAGCAAGGACGCCCGCGCCGCCGCCGAGTCGCTCGGCACCGAGGTCAAGCAGCGGGTCGAACCGGTGGTCGACCGGCTCACCGAGCGGGTCGACCCGCTCGTCGCCGACGTGCGGGCCCGGGTGACGCCGGTCATCGAGAACCTGAGCCAGACCGCGCGCCGCGCCGTCGGGGCCTCGAGCACCGGGAAGCCGACGTCGTGGAAGGCGGAGGGCAAGGCCAAGCCGACGTCGTCCAGCCGCAGCGCCTGAACCCAACCCACCGCCGATCGTGTCCCCCGGCCAAGGCCGGGGGACACGTCGCGTAACGTCGGATCGTGCTCGCCGCGCTGGCCGGAGGAGTGGGGGCCGCTCGCTTCCTGTGCGGGCTCGTCGACGTCGTGCCCCCCGACGAGATCACCGTCGTCGTGAACACCGGCGACGACGACGAGTTCCACGGCCTCTGGGTCTGCCCCGACGTCGACAGCGTCCTCTACGCGCTCGCGGGCGCCAACAACCCCGAGACGGGCTGGGGCCTCGCGGACGAGACGTTCCACGCCGTCGACGCGCTCGCCCGGTACGGGGTCCCGACCTGGTTCCGGCTCGGCGACCGAGACCTGGCGACCCACCTGTACCGCACCGAGCGGCGCCGACGAGGCGCGTCGCTGACGACGGTCACCGCCGAGCTGGCGACGGCGTGGGGCGTCGACGTCCGCCTCCTCCCGATGACCGACGACCGGGTCGCGACGCGCGTCACCGCCCGCGGCGCCGACGGCCAACCCGTCGAGCTGAGCCTGCAGGAGTGGTTCGTGCGCGAGCGGGCCGAGCCACCCGTGCTCCGCGTGCGCTTCGACGGCGCGGACGCGGCCCGCCCCGCCCCGGGCGTCCTCGAGGCGCTGGCCGCGGCCGAGACGATCCTCATCTGCCCGAGCAACCCCGTGATCTCGATCGGGCCGGTGCTGGCGGTGCCGGGCGTCCGCGACCTGCTGGCGGCCCGCCGCTCCCGCGTCGTCGCGGTGAGCCCCCTCATCGGCGGTCGCCCCGTCAAGGGGCCGGCCGACCGGCTCATGGGCCCCCTCGACATGGAGGTCTCGAGCGTCGGCGTCGCCCGCGCCTACCGCGACGTCTGCGCCACCCTCGTGATCGACGCGGCTGACGAGGCGGACGCCCCGCGGATCGAGGCCCTCGGCGTGCGGCCGGTCGTCACCGACACGCTGATGCGCGACGCCCGCATCGCCGCCGCGCTGGCCCGCGAGACGCTCGCCGCCGTGGCGTGACCCTCACCGTCATCCCGGTCACCGGCGTGCCCGAGGTCCGGCCCGGAAACGAGCTCGCCACCGTGCTGGCCGACGCCGCGACCGCCCAGGGCACACCCCTCGCCGACGGCGACTGCCTCGTCGTCACCCAGAAGGTCGTCTCCAAGGCCGAGAACCGGCTCGTCGAGCTCGACGGCGACGACCGGGCGGCGCGGCGCGCGCTCATCGAGGCGGAGTCGGTTCGGGTCCTGCGCCGGCGAGGAGACCTCGTCATCAGCGAGACCCGGCACGGGTTCGTCTGCGCGAACGCGGGCGTGGACCTCTCGAACGTCGAAGCCGGATGGGCGGCGCTCCTGCCGGTGGACTCGGACCGCTCGGCCCGCCACGTGCGGGACGCCCTCCGGGCCCGGGCCGGCGTCGACGTGGCGGTCGTCGTGTCCGACACCTTCGGTCGGGCGTGGCGCAACGGGCTCACCGACGTCGCGATCGGCGTCGCCGGCCTGGCGGCCGTCGTCGACCTGCGCGGCGACGCCGACGCCCTCGGGCGCGAGCTTCAAGTCACCGAGGTCGCGGTCGCCGACGAGATCGCGAGCGCGGCCGAGCTGGTGATGGGGAAGTCGGCCGGGATCCCCGCCGCGATCGTGCGCGGGCTCGATCCGGGCTGGCGGCGCGACGGCAGCGTGCGCGAGCTCGTGCGCTCGCCCGCCGACGACCTGTTTCGGTGACTCCGGCCGTCCCCGCCTTCCTCGAGGCCCGCCGCTCAATCCGCGCCTTCCGTCCCGACCCGGTCCCCGCCGCCACGCTCGACGCGCTGGTGGCGGCGGCGTGCCTCGCGCCGGCACCGCACCACTCCCGGCCGTGGCGGTTCGTGACGCTTCGAGACCCGTCGGAGCGAGCCGCGCTCGCCGACGGGATGGGCGCCCGCTGGCGAAAGGACCTCACCGGCGACGGCATGCCGGCCGCCGAGGTCGACGCGCTCGTCGACGCGTCGCGCCAGCGGCTCGTCGGCGCGCCGGCGGCGGTGCTCGGCTGCCTCACCGACGACGGGCTCGACCGCTACCCCGACCAGGTCCGGCAGCGGGCCGAGTGGGGCATGGCGCTGCTGGCCCTCGGCGCCGCGGTCGAGAACCTCATGCTCGCGGCCACCGACGCCGGGCTGGCCTCGTGCTGGGTGGCGGCGCCGATCTTCTGTCCCGCCGAGGCCCGCGACGCGCTCGGCCTCGACGCGACGTGGCTCCCCCATGCCCTGGTGCTCGTCGGCTACCCGGACCCGGGCTACCAGGCCCGACCCCGGCCGCCGGTCGACTTGGACCGCTTGCGGGAGCGGCGCTGACTCAGCCGGCCCGCTGCTGGAACCACTCGATCGTGCGGGCGACGCCCTCCTCGAGCGACGTCCACGGCTTCCAGCCCAGCTGCATCCGGGCCCGGGCGGGATCGAGCGCCGAGCGCCGGAGGTCGCCCGGGCGGGGCGGCTCGTACTTCGGGGCGTCCTCGACGCCGAGCGAACCGGCCATGAGGTTGTAGAGCTCCTCGACGCTCGTCTCGGTGCCGGTGCCGATGTTCACGATGAGGCCGCCGGCCCGGTCGGCGGCGCGGGCGAAGGCGTCGGCGACGTCGTCGACGAACACGAAGTCACGGGTCTGCTTCCCGTCCCCGTAGACGGTGGACGGCTGCCCGCTGAGGAGCTGGCCGGCGAAGATCGCGACGACGCCCGCTTCGCCGTGCGGGTCCTGCCGGGGCCCGTAGACGTTGGCGAGCGCGAGCACCGTGTACTCGAGATCGTGGACCTCGCGGTAGTAGTGGAGGTAGTCGACCACCGCCTTCTTCGACACCCCGTACGGCGAGATGGGCTGGTGCGGATGCGTCTCGGGGGTCGGGGTCGTCTGCGGCACGCCGTAGAGCGTCCCGCCGGACCCGGCGAACACGATCTTGCGCGACCCGGCCGCCCGTGCACCCTCGAGCACGCGGAGCGACCCGACGACGTTGACGTCGGCGTCGAGCGCGGGATCGGCCACCGACACCGTGACGCTGGCCTGGGCCGCGAGGTGGAACACCACCTCCGGCTTGCGATGGGTCATGAGCTCGACCATCCCCGCCGACCGGATGTCGAGGCGCTGGAAGGTGCACCGCGGGGTGCGCTGCGCCCGAGCCTCGGCGAGGTTCGGCAGCGATCCGGTCGAGAGGTCGTCAACGACGTCGACGTCCCAGCCTTCCGAGAGCAGCCGCTCGACCAGCGCCGAGCCGATGAACCCGGCGCCGCCCGTGACGAGGACCCTCATGACCGGGCGCGGAGCGGGTCGGCGGCCGATCGATGCTCGGCCTCGAGCATCGAGCCGGCGTCGACGGTGGCACCGGCCCCGACGATCGACTGGCGATCGACCGACGCCCGCGCCCCGACGACGGCGTCGGCGCCGACGATCGAGTCGCTGACGGACGCGCCGGGACCGACGGTGACGCCGTCGTGCAGGACGCTGTCGGTCACGGTGGCGCCGGCACCGACGCGGACGCCGTCACCGAGCACCGACCCGGCGACGCGGGCGCCCTCCTCGAGCGTGACGCCGTCACCGATGAGCACCGGCGCCTCGAGGCCCGGGGACGCGGTCGCGTGCCCCTGCGCCCAGACCCCGGGCGCGAGCTCCTCGGCGTCGGCGACGGGACGAGGCCCGAGGCAGCCGGCGAGCAGGTCGGCGTGCACGCGCAGGTACTGCGACGCCGTCCCCATGTCGATCCAGTAGGCGTCGCTCGGCATCGCGTACACCGGGCAGCGCTCGTCGAGCATTCGCGGGAACGTCTCCCGCTCGATCGAGACGGTGAGCCCGGCCGGGATCCGGTCGAGAACCGACGGCTCGAGCACGTAGGTGCCCGCGTTGATCCACCGGGTCGGCGCCGCGCCGGGGGGCGGCTTCTCGATGAACGCCTTGACCTCGCCGTCGTCGAAGGTGGGCACGACGCCGAAGCGGGAGGGGTCGTCGACCTCGGCCAGGTGGATCGTCGCCGCCGCGCCTCGCTCGTCGTGGAAGGCGACGAGGGCGCCGAGGTCGAGCCCGGTGAGCACGTCGCCGTTGCACACGACGAACCGCTCGTCGGTGCCAACCTGCTCGGCCGCGTAGCGCACCGCGCCGGCGGTGCCGAGCGGGACGGGCTCGGGCGCGTAGTGCAGCCGGACCTCGCGCCCGTCCCCGGTCGTGAACCGTCCCTCCGGGTAGTGCGCGATGAACGCGTCGGGCAGGTAGCCGAGCGACAGGCCGACCTCATCCACGCCGTGCGCTGCGAGCCAGCTCAGCTGCCGGTCGAGGAAGGGCTGGTTCGCCACCGGCAGCAGCGGCTTGGGAGTCGTGTACGTCAGGGGCCGGAGCCGGGTGCCCTCACCCCCGACGAGCACGATGGCTCTCACGACGAGGGTGGGCTCGACGGGGTGGAGGAGGTGCCGCCGGACGGCACGCCCGGGTTGTTCACCGCGGACGGCTTGCACTGTGCCGTGGCCACGGCTCCGGCCGTGTTGCCGCTGTCGGCGGCGGGCGCGATCGCCGCGTTCGGCGTCACCGGGATCGGCTGGCTCTTCGGGATGAAGGTGAGCGCGAAGACCTGCTGGTCCTTCAGGCGGTAGCTCGCGGGGTCGCCGTGTTGGACCTTGCAGTCGACGGCCCACCGCACCAGGCCGGTCTGGCCGGCGTCGGGTGTCCCGGGCGGGCAGCGGTCGCCGTTGCTCCAGTCCTTCTTCGCCGGGTCCGCCCCCGGGCCCGACCAGATGCTCATCGAGCTGTCGGAGACGGTCCAGCCGCCGTAGGTGAAGAAGCGACCGAAGGTGGCGTGCGTCCCGCCCTCGTAGGAGAAGAAGGGGTGGATGTGGATGTAGCCATCGCCGTGGGTGTGGATCCCGGCCCGCACGTTCGGGTTGTCGGCCGTGCCCTCGAACGTCGGCGGGTTCGGGAGCCACTGGCCGCAGATGTTCACGCCGAAGGCGGTGTGCCAGTGGTCGCCCGGCGCGCCGGTCGTCGGGTCACCGGGCTGGGGCGGGACCGCGCTGCTCGAGCTCGAGTGGATCGAGACCACGAGGAGCGCGATGCCGGCCGTGACGATCACCGCCAGCGTCGAGTAGAACCACCGTGACGACCGGGTCCGGCTGGGTTTGCGGTAGCGGGCCCGGATCTGGGCGCGTGCCGGGCGACGGCGCGACGGTGTCATGGCGGAGCCCGAGATTACCCGGTCAGTTCCCGCGATTCGCGCGCGGCTGCACGGCACGAGCGAGCATCAGGAAGCTGGCCCGCACCGCGAGGAACGCGGCCGCGGGAGCGAGGAGCGCCCGTCGCCAGCCGCGCCAGCGACGCGCCGCGAACTGCAGCAGCGAGCGGTGGTGCGCGGCGATCATCCGATAGGGGTGGCGGGCCGTGCTCACGCCCTGGACGTGCACGACGGTCGCGGCCGGCTCGAAGCTGACGCGCCAGCCGGCCTGTCGGAGCCGCCAGCACAGGTCGACGTCCTCGACATACATGAAGTAGCGCTCGTCCCAGCCGTGCACGGCGTCGAGCGCGGCGCGGCGCAGCCACACCGCGGCACCGGAGACCCAGTCGACGTCCCGCGCCCGGTCCGGGTCCGCGTCGAGCTGCCGGTAGCGGCGCGTGAACGGGTTGCCGGGCCAGACGTGCAGCAGAGTCCCGTGCCCGACCGCGTCGGTCACCGAGACGACCCGGCGGGCCGACGGGTACCGCGTCCCGTCGGGCTCGACGATGGCGGGTCCGACCACGCCCAGGTCGGGCTCGGCGTCGAACCGCCGGAGCAGCGCGGCGCCGGCGCCGGGCCGCACCCGGAGGTCGGCGTTGCAGACCGCGACCACGTCGGTCTCGGTGTGGGCGATCCCCCGGTTGGCGGCCGCCGCGTAGCCGAGGTTGCGACCGGTCTCGACGACGGCGACGTCGGGCAGCGCGGCCCGCAGCGCGGCCAGCGAGTCGTCGCCCGACGCGTTGTCGACCACGACGACCGCCGGCGGCCCGCCGACGCTGGTGTCGGCGAGCAGCGATCGGACCGACTCGAGGAGCAGCGGGCCCGCCTCGTAGTTGACGACTACCGCTGCCCAGCGCGGCGCGCTCACGTCAGGCGGCGCCGCCGGTCGCACGGAGCGTCACGGCGACGCCACGGTCTGGTACCAGGCGTACGTGCGCTCGAGGCCGGTGCGCAGGTCGACCCGGGGTGACCAGCCGAGCACCGCTCGCGCCAGCGCGATGTCGGGGCAGCGCCGGGTCGGGTCGTCGTCGGGGAGATCGGCGAACGAGATCGCCGACGCGGAGCCGGTGACCTCCAGCACGAGCTTGGCGAGCTCGAGGACCGTCTGCTCGTCGGGGTTCCCGATGTTCATCGGCCCCGACCAGTCGGAGGCGAGGAGGGCGAGGATGCCGCGCACCTCGTCGTCGACGTAGCAGAACGACCGGGTCTGGGTCCCGTCGCCGTACACCGTGATGGCCTCGCCGGCCATGGCCTGGCTCAGGAAGTTCGAGACGACCCGCCCGTCGCCCGGGAGCAGGCCGGGCCCGTAGCAGTTGAAGACCCGCACGATCTTGGCGTCAACGCCCTGCGCGCGGTGGTACGCCATCGTGAGCGCCTCGGCGTAGCGCTTCGCCTCGTCGTACACCGCGCGGGGCCCGACCGGGTTCACGTGGCCCCAGTACGCCTCGCGTTGCGGGTGCTCGAGCGGGTCGCCATAGATCTCGCTCGTCGAGGCGAGCAAGAACCGCGCCCCGGCGCCGCGCGCCAGCTCGAGGGCGTGGCGCGTCCCCTCGGCACCGACCCGGAGCGTCTCGAGCGGCCGGGCCAGGTACTCGGGAACGCTGGCCGGGCTGGCCAGGTGCAGCACCGCGTCGATGGGCCCCTCGACCGACAGGCCCTGCACGACGTCGTGCTCGAGCAGCGTGAACCCGGGGTCGGCGAGCAGCTCGGCGACCTGGTCCCGCTGGCCGGTCGACAGGTTGTCGACCGCGACCACCTCGTAGCCGTCGGCCCGCAGCGCTCGGCAGATGTGACCGCCGAGGAAGCCGGCGCCGCCCGTCACCACGGCGCGGGGCATCAGCGGCCGATGCCCCGATACGCGAACCCGAGGTGGCGCATGGCAGCCGGGTCGAGAAGGTTTCGGGCATCGACGATGGCTCGCGCCGCGACCAGGCCCGCGACCCGGCTGTAGTCGAGCCAGCGGAACTCGTCCCACTCGGTCAGCAGGCAGAGCACCTCGGCGTCCGCGCAGGCGTCGTACGGGTCGGCCACCACCTCGAGGCCCGGCACGAGCTCCGACGCCGCCTCGCCCCCCGCCGGGTCGTAGGCGCGCACCGCCGCGCCGTCGGCGAGCAGACGGCGGACCACCGCGATCGCCGGCGAGTCGCGCAGGTCGTTCGTGTTCGCCTTGAAGGTGAGGCCCCACACCGCGACCTGGTGGCCAGCGAGGCTCCCGCCGACCGCGTCCCGCACCTTCCCGACCACCCGCTCCGACTGGGCGGCGTTCGTCGCGATGACGGCCGCCAGCAGCGGGAACTCCTCGCCGGCCCGGCCCGCGGTCCAGGCGAGCGCGGCCGTGTCCTTCGGGAAGCAGGAGCCGCCCCAGCCCGGCCCGGGATGGAGAAACTCAAAGCCGATCCGCGGGTCGTAGCCCATCCCGAGCGTCACCTCGCGGACGTCGGCGTTCACGGCTTCGCAGAGGTTGGCGATGGCGTTCACGAACGACACCCGGGCGGCGAGGAAGGCGTTGGACGCGTACTTGATCATCTCCGCCGACGCGGCGCCGGTGACAAGGACCGGGGCCTGCACGTCGCGGTAGAGGTCCGAGACCCGAACCGCGACGGTGGGGTCGTCAGCGCCGATGACGACCCGGTAGGGCTGGAGGAAGTCGCGCACCGCGGTCCCCTCGCGGAGGAACTCGGGGTTCGCCGCCACGCCGACCTCGGGGACCGCGCCGGCGTCGCGGAGCAAGCGCGCGACCTGGACCGTCGACCCGACCGGCATCGTGGACTTGTTGACGACGACCGCGCCCGGGCGCAACGTGGGCGCCAGCTCGCCGACGACCGATTCGACCGCCGACAGGTCGGCGTCGCCGTCGGGCCCCTCCGGCGTCGGGACGCAGAGGAAGACGAACTCGGCGCCGGCGCCCGCCTCCGCGGCCCCCACGACGAAGCGGAGCCGCCGGGTGGCGAGGCCGTCGGCCACCAGCTCTGGGAGGCCCTCCTCGAGCACGCCGACCTCGGCCTTCGAGAGGTTTCGTACCTTGTCCACGTCGATGTCGCCGATGACGACGTCGTGGCCGAGATGGGCGAGGCACGCACTGGTGGTGAGCCCGACGTAGCCAGCGCCGACCACCCCGACTCGGCTCATCGACACGTCCCCTTGGCTGCCGGGGTCCCGAAGCGGCTCGGGTCGACCCCGCCGTTGCCGTTGGCGTAGGAGTCCACCGACTGCGACGGGCCTTGCGCCGACGCGGTGGGCGCCAACGATCCGCTGCTCACCGACGCGCCGCCGCTCGGGATGGAGATGGAGGTGAACCCCTTGCCCAGCACGATCTCGACGTCCGCGCCCTTGATCGACTGGTCGGCGACCAGCGGGGTGCTCGGCGGCAGGTACTGCAGCAGGAGGTCGCCCTGGCCGCTGCTGCCGGGCTTGTAGTGCACCTCGGTGTGGGGCAGCGCGCCGCTCACCTGGCCGATGGACCCGGCCTGGAACCCGGCCCGGTGCACGAGGTCGTTCATCGCGGCCTGGGCGAGGCCGGAGCTGCCCGTGCTGTCGACGACGTTGACCTTCACGTCCTTCGGCGTGATGGCGCCGGGCAGGAGCGGGCTCGTGTCAGCGCCGGTGAAGTCGTTGAGCCGCGCCAGGAGCGCCTGGTCGTCAGGCGATCGGACATACAGCACGCTCTGCCCCTGCTGGTCGGGACCGGGCTGCCAGGGCATGGTCTGGAACTCGAGGTGGCTCTGGTCGTCGGGGTTCACGGTGCGGAAGGCGTCCACGAGCGACAACACGTCGTTCTTGCTCAGGTTCTGGTCGAAGACCAGGTACTTCAGGACCCGGTCGACGATGTCGTTGGCGGTGACCGGGTCCTGGAGGCTGCGCTGCACCGCGATGCCGGCCAGCTCGCGGATGAACTGCTGCTGGCGCGCGATCCGCCCGATGTCGGCGGTGGGGTCGGCCAGGACCCAGTTGTGCGCGACCGAGCTGTAGAACTCGAGGGTCCGCGAGCGGGCGTAGGCGAGGGCCTGGAAGCCGTTCAGGCGCAGGCAGCCCGGTGGCACCAGCAGGTTGCTCTTGAGGTCGCGCGCCGCGTACGGGAAGTACACCGGCACCTGCCCGATCGCGTTCACGACCTCTTGGAAGCTCTGGAAGTCGACCGAGATGAAGTGGTTGATGTCGATGTTGAAGTCGGCCTTGAGGGTCTCGATCGTCTTGTCGGGACCGGCCGCGAAAGCGGCGTTGATCTTCGACATCCCCTTGCCGGGGATGTTCACCCACAGGTCACGCGGGAACGAGACGATCAGGGTCTTCTTCTGACCCGGCTCGACGTGGATGACCATCATCGTGTCGGAGTTCACGTTCGGGTCCGTGGACGCGCTGCCGAAAGCCTGCTGCTCGCCCTTGGTCTTCACGAAGGCCCGCGTGTCCGAGCCGATGAGGAGGTAGTTGGCGCCCTTCGGCGGTGCCGGCGCCTCCCGGACCTTGACCCGCTTGACGCCGCTCAACTTGTTGTTGATGACGTAGTTGACCGTGACGACACCGGTCGTCATCACCACCGCGGCGACGCCGAGGGCGATGAGGTAACGACCGGAGAGGGCGCGAAGAGCAGACCGGCGGAGCGCCATGTGAGCGCTCAGTGTACTGACGAGGCCTTCGGGCGCTCCCGCGGCCGCGTACCCTCGACGTCGTGCGCTCGCCGGGCCGCGGACCGATCACCCGAGGTCGCGCCCGGTCGACGACGCATGACCGGTCGCGGCGGCGGCGCACCGTCGACCGTCGACGTGACCGAGGACGTTCGTGAGCGCGGGCTCGGTCTGGGTCGACGGCCGGCTCGTCCCCGCCCCGCAGGCGCGGGTGTCCGCCTTCGACCACGGCCTCCTGGTCGGCGACGGCGTCTTCGAGACCCTCGGTGTCTACCGGGGGGTGCCGTTCGCGTGGCGGCGCCACTACGAGCGGCTCTGCCGCTCCGCCGACGGGCTCGGGCTCGCTGTCCCGGGGAGTGCCGACCTGCGCCAGGCCGCCGACGCGGTGCTCGCCGCCGACGGGATCGCGAGGGGCCGGCTCCGGGTCACCGTGACCGGCGGCCCCTCGCCGCTCGGCTCCGAGCGCGGCGACGGGCCGCCGACGGTGATCGTGGCCGCGGCGCCGGCCCGGCCTCGGCCGGCGACCGAAGCGGTCGTGACCGTGCCCTGGCCCCGGAACGAGCGAGGTGCGACGACCGGGCTCAAGACCGTCTCGTACGCCGACAACGTGCGGGCGCTCGCCTTCGCGCAGCAGCGCGATGCGAGCGAAGCCGTGTTCGGGAACACGCGCGGCGAGCTGTGCGAGGCGACGGGATCGAACGTCTTCCTCGTCGTTGACGACGTCGTGTGCACGCCACCGGCCCCGTCGGGCTGCCTGCTCGGCGTGACGCGCGCGCTGGTGCTCGAGCTCTGCGAGCGGCACCAGATCCCGCACGAGGAGCGGACGGTCCCGGTCGGCGCGCTCGCCGACGCCGACGAGGCCTTCCTCACCTCGAGCACTCGGGAGGTCGTGCCGATCGACCGCGTCGACGATCGGGCGCTGCCCGCCGCACCGGGGCAACGAACCCGGCAGCTGGCCGACGCGTTCACGGCCTTGGTGTCGTCGGACCTCGATCCGTGATCGGACGCAGGTGCACGACGTCGCCGGCCGCGACGACGACCGGCGCGCCGTCGTGGGGCGTGACGACGAGGCGGCCGTCGTCGTCGATACCGGTCGCGACGCCTTCGAGGACACCGGTCGCGAGCTCGACGCGCACGGCCCGTCCGAGCGTGCCGAGCCTCGCTCGGTAGTCGGCCGCCACGGCGCCCAGGTCCGCCAGCCGTCGCGCCAGCTCGTCGAGGACCACGTCGAGCAGCTCGCCGCGGTCGACTGGGTGCCCGGCCTCGCGGTCGCAGGCGGTCGCGGTCTCCGCCAGCCAGTCCGGATACCCCTCCCACGTGACGTTGCAGCCGATCCCGACGACGACGGCGCGCACCCGGCCGTCGCGCACGTCGGTCTCGGCGAGCAGCCCGGCCAGCTTCCGATCGCCGACGACGAGGTCGTTGGGCCACTTCAGCTCGGCGTCGAACCCGGCCACCGACCGTACCGACGCCACCAGCGCGAGCCCGGTGGCCATGGTGAGCAGCTGCACCCGATCCGGCGCGGGCGGGGGCGCGAGGAGGATGGACACCAGGAGCGACGAGCCGGCCGGCGCGGCCCACGCGCGGCCGCGGCGGCCCCGGCCCGCCTGCTGGTGATCCGCCACGACCACGAGGCCGGGCGGCTCACCGGCGCGAGCAGCGTCGAGCGCGTAGCGGTTCGTCGAATCGATCTCGTCGAAGCGACGGATGCGCCAGCGCACGCCCGGGCTGGCGGGCTGATCGCCCATCGCCCGTAGGATACGGCGACCTGTCGAACGATCGTCTCGAGACCGCGTGCCCTCCAAGCTCCTGATCGCGAACCGCGGCGAGATCGCCCTGCGGGTGATGCGCACCTGCCGCGAGCTCGGCGTGGCCACCGTCGCGGTGTACTCGGAGCTGGACCGCAACGCCGCGCACACCCGCTACGCCGACGAGGCGTACGCGCTCGGCGGCGAGACCGCGGCCGAGAGCTACCTGAACACCGAGCGCATCCTCGAGATCGTCGCCCGGAGCGGCGCTGACGCGCTGCACCCCGGCTACGGCTTCTTCGCCGAGAACGCCGACTTCGCCCGCGCCGTCACCGCGGCCGGGGTCACATGGGTCGGGCCGCCCCCGGAGGCCATCGAGGTCATGGGCGACAAGATCTCGTCCCGCAAGGCCGCCGCGGCGGCGGGCGTCGCCTCGGTGCCGGGCACGACGAGCGCGATCGAGGACGTCTCGGAGGTCGTCGCCTTCGGTGAGGAGCACGGGTGGCCGGTCGCGATCAAGGCCGCCTACGGCGGCGGCGGCAAGGGGTTGAAGGTCGTGCAGGACGCCGCCGGCGCCCAGGCGGCGCTGGATTCGGCGACCCGGGAGGCCGTCGCCTACTTCGGGCGCCCGGAGGCGTACCTCGAGCGCTACCTGACGCGGCCCCGTCACATCGAGCTCCAGGTGTTCTGCGACACCCACGGCCACGCGGTGTGGCTCGGTGAGCGGGACTGCTCGACCCAGCGCCGCCACCAGAAGCTGATCGAGGAGACGCCCGCGCCCGGCCTCGACGACGCGACCCGCGCCGCGATGGGCGAGGCGGCGGTCAAGGTGGCGCGCGGGTGCGGCTACGTGAACGCCGGCACCGTCGAGATGCTCTACCAGGACGGCGACTTCTGGTTCCTCGAGATGAACACCCGGCTCCAGGTCGAGCACTGCGTGACCGAGATGGTCACCAGCCTCGACCTCGTCGCCGAGCAGCTCCGGGTCGCCGACGGCCTGCCCCTCTCGTTCGAGCAGGGATCGATCGAGCGCCGCGGCCACTCGATCGAGTGCCGGATCAACGCCGAGGACCCGGCCCGCGGGTTCCTCCCCTCCCCCGGCCTCATCACTCGCCTGCGCCTCCCCGGCGGCCCCTCGGTCCGGTGGGACGGCGGGTACGACGAGGGCGACACGATCTCGCAGTACTACGACAACCTGATCGGCAAGCTCGTGGTCTGGGCGCCCGACCGGGACACGGCGCGCCACCGGATGCTGCGAGCCCTCGACGAGCTGACCGTCGACGGCGTGCGCACCACCGCGCCGGCGCATCGGGTGCTCGTCGCGCACCCCGACTTCGCGGCCGCGCACCACTCGACGAAGTGGGTGGAGGACGAGCTCGACCAGTCCATCTTCGCCGCCCCGGCCGCGCCGCCCGCTGAAACCGAGGGTGCCGAGGGCGAGGCGCCGCTCGTCGAGCGCACGGTGCCGGTGGAGATCGAGGGAAAGCGGTTCACGGTGCGGGTGTGGATGCCCGAGGTCGCGGGCCCGGTCGCCTCCGCCACCTCGCGTCGGTCCCCCCGCCCGAAGGCCGTCGGCGCCGCCGGCGGCAGCAACGGCATGATCGCAGCGCCGATGCAGGGCACCATCGTGAAGGTCCTGGTGCAGGAGGGCGAGGAGGTCGCGGCCGGTCAGGCGGTGCTCGTGCTCGAGGCGATGAAGATGGAGAACCAGCTCAACGCCGAGCGCGACGGCACGGTAACCGAGGTCCGAGTGCAGGCCGGCGACACCGTCGGCACCGGCGACGTGCTCGTCGTCATCGGCTGATCGGGCGGGAGCGGCCCGCCCGGCTCAGGACGCCGCGTCGGCGAGCGACTCCGACAGGGTGGGGTGCACGAGCAGGGCGTCGATGACGTCGGCGTCCCGGAGCCCGTTGGCGACGGCCACCGCCACGATCCCGATCAGCTCGGCCGCGTTGCGCCCGACGATCGAGCCGCCGAGCACGACCCCCCGGGCCGGGTCGGAGATGAGCTTCACGAACCCACGGGGGTCGCCCTTGATGAGCGCCTTGGCGTTGGCGCTGAACGGGACCTTCGTGACCCGGATCTTGAAGCCGCAGGCGAAGGCCTCCGCCTCGGCCAACCCGACGTCGGCGATCTCGGGCTCGGTGAAGACGGCGGACGCCGCCTTGTCGTAGTCGAGGTGCCGGTGGGGCCGGTTGTGCAGACCCATGAAGTGCTCGGCGATCTTGCGTCCCTGCATGGCCGCCACCGACGACAGGGGCAGCTTCCCGGACACGTCCCCGGCCGCGTAGATGTGCCCGACGTTCGAGAGGCAGTTGTGGTTCACGCGGACGTAGCCGTTGGCATCCAGCTCGACGCCGGCCTCCTCGAGGCCGAGGCCCTCGGTGTTCGGGATCGAGCCGACGGCGAGCACGGCGTGGGAGCCCTCGGCGAGCCGGCCGTCCTCGCAGCCGACGCGGACGGTGTCGCCGTCCCGCGTGATGGCTTTCGCACGGGCGCCCTTCCAGAGGTCGACGCCCCGCTCGAGGAAGGCCTCCTCGAGGACCGCGGCCACCTCGGCGTCCTTGATGGGGAGGACCTGCTGGCGCGAGACGAGCAGGGTCACCCGCGACCCGAGCGACGCGAACATGTGCGTGAACTCGACGCCGGTCACGCCCGACCCGATGATGATCGCGTGGTCGGGGATCTCGGGGGGCGGATAGGAGTCGCGGGTCGTGAGCACCCGCTCGCCGTCGACGGGAGCGAAGGTCGGCACCCGGGGCCGGGAACCGGTCGAGATCAGGACCACGTCCGCCTCGAGCTCCTCCAGGCCGGCGTCCGTGTCGGCGACGACGGTGTGCGCGTCCTTGAACCGGGCCGTCCCCGTGATGAGCCGCACCCCCTGAGAGGTGAGCTGGGTGCAGAGCTGATCGTGGAGATGGGCCTTGATGTCCTGGACCCGGCGGTGCAGCGCCTCGATGTCGAGCGAGCCCTGGGCCTGGAGGCCCATCACCGGGGCTCGGGTCAGCTCGGCGAGCTCGGCGCCGGTCGCGATCAGCGTTTTGGACGGGATGCAGTCCCAGAGGTGCGCGGCGCCGCCGATCACGTCGCGCTCGACCATCGTCACCTCGGCGCCGAGCGACGCCGCCACGGTCGCGCAGGTGTTGCCCCCCGGTCCGGCGCCGATGATGACGAGCCGCTTGGCCTGCATGTGCGCCAGGTTACGGCGGCGCCGCGCCGGCCTCGCGCCGGGGACAACCCCCTCGTACGCTCTCGCGGTGCCCGAGCTGCGCGCGGACCCGCTGACCGGCGAGCTGGTGCTGCTCGCGCCCGGGCGGTCGGCTCGCCCCCATACGACCGCGGCTCGCCCGGCGGCCCCGGCTCCGACCCGGTGTCCCTTCTGCCCCGGCCACGAGGCTGACACCCCGCCCGAGGTGACTCGGGTCGGTGACGGCGCGCCCAACCAGCCCGGGTGGCGGCTGCGCGTGGTCCCGAACCTCTATCCGATCGTCGGCGGCCGGGACGCGTCCGCGGGCGCGACCGGCGAGCACGAGGTGGTCATCTTCTCGCCCGACCACGACCAGTCCTTCGGCCGCCTCGACGACGACGATGCCGTCGCCGCCTTCACGCTGCTGCGCGACCGGTCACGCGCCCACGCCGCCGGTCGACACCGGTACGTGCAAGTGGCGGTGAACGAGGGCCGGGCCGCCGGCGCGTCGATCGCCCATCCGCACGCCCAGGTGGTCGCGCTCGACTTCGTGCCGCCCGCGGTCGAGGCGGCGCTGGCCCGCTTCGCGACCGCGGACGCCGACCTCGTCACGGCCGATCACCGCCGGGCGGTCGGCGCGGGCGGGCTGGTGCTGGCCCGCCCCCATGCCACCGCATGGTGCGGGCTGGCGTCGAGCAGCGCCTACGAGGTTCGTGTCGCCGCTCCCGACGGCGGCCCGCGATTCGCGGCGGCGACGGACGGCGACGTCGAGGACGTCGCCATCACGGTGCGGGACGTCCTCCACGCGCTCGGCTCCCTCCTCGAGGACCCGCCCTACAACGTGGTGGTCCACGACGCGCCCGCGCAGGGCGACGCGCCGTACCACTGGTGGGTGCGCGTCATGCCCCGGGTCGCGGTGGCAGCGGGGTTCGAGCTGGGCACCGGGGTGCTCGTGGAGACCGTCGACCCGCCGCGGGCCGCGGCAGAGGTCCGCGCCGCCTTGGCCTGACGATCGTTGCTCGCCGGCCCACTGCCGCGTCGAATCCGCGTCTTAGGCGCCGCGAAAGGTTGCTCGGCCCGGGCCCTGCTCGAGGAACGAGCGGATCCCCTCCGCGGCGTCCTCGGTCCGAAAGGCAGCGGTGAACGCGTCGCGCTCGACGTCGAGGCCGTGATCGAGCGGGCCGTCGAGTCCCCGGTCGATGGCCGTCTTAGCCAAGCCCATCGCCACCACCGCGCCACCGGCGAAGGAGTCCGCCCAGGCGAGCGCTTCTTCCTCGAGGTCCTCGTCCGGCACCACCCGGTCGACGAGGCCGATGGCGAGCGCTTCGTCGGCGCGCAGATGTCGCCCGCTCCACACCAGCTCCTTGGCACGCGCAGGGCCGACCAACCGCGGCAGGCGCTGGGTGGCGCCTGCGCCCGGGATGATCCCGAGCATGATCTCGGGCTGCCCGAGCCTCGCTGAGGACCCGGCGACCCGCAGGTCGCAGGCCAAGGCGAGCTCCAAGCCACCACCCAGCGCGAAGCCGGCGATGGCCGCGATCACGGGCCGGGGGATCGCGGCGACGGCGTCGAAGGCATCGCGGAAGGACGCGCCGATCAACGTGGGATCGGTCGTGCGCAGCTCCTCGATGTCGGCTCCCGCCGCGAGCGCACGCGGGCCGCCCGTCACGACGGTGGCCTTGAGCCCGGGATGTCCACCCAGGGCTCGCGCGGCACCGGCGAGCTCGGCGAGCACCGCTCGGGAGAGCGCGTTCAGCGGGGGCCGGTCGAGCCGAAGCACGGCAACGCCGTTGTCGCGCAGATCGGTGTGGACGTGGGTCTCGGGCACCACTCGAGACTAGGTGGTCACCGCTCGACCCCGACCTCCGTCACGTCGCGGTGGTGGCCTCGTGACGAGCGCTGCGCCCGGTCGCTGACCGTCGCGGCGCGACCAGTCGGCTCGAGGAGGAGCGAGGCGACGACTCTCGAACCTGCTCGAGCGTGGCCGGAGCCCGCGCCCTGCCGTGCAGCGCCACCGCGCCACGTCTCAACCGGGCTTCGCCTGCCAGCGCGGTTGCTCGGCCGACTGTTCGTCGCGGAACGACGGCGAGGCAGTTGCAGCGCTCACCAACCGAGGCCGGAACCCGCGCTCGCACCGCGCAGCGGCCGGTAACGTACCGAGCCCGGTGTCTCGCCCTCCGACCTTCGCCGAGCGCCCCGCCCGATTCATCTCGACCCGCGCCCTCGTCGTCGGGTCCGGCTAGCGGCCGCGCCGTGCTGCCCGTGCGCCGACAGGTGCTCTTCAACCCGGGGCCGGTGAACTTGGACGAGGCCATCCAGGAGCACCTCTTCAATATGGAGCTCTGCCACCGCGAGCCGGCGTTCGACGAGCTGGCCGCCCGGATCCGCGCCCGGCTCCTTGCGGTCGCGGGGTTCCCCTCCGATCGGTTCGAGCTAAGCCTGCTGCACGGCTCCGGGACCCTCGCCGTGGACGCCGCCCTGGCGTCGCTGGTGCGAGGGCGCGTGCTGGTGGTGAACAACGGGCTGTACTGCCAGCGCCTGCTCGCCACCCTCGGCGGCTTCGACGGCGTCGAGCTCGTCGACCACGACGTCGGCCTGGGCGGCCGGGTCGACCTCGACCGTCTCGCCGGTGCGCTGCGCGAGCACCGTCCCGCGTGGGTGGCGATGGTTCACCATGAGACCACGACCGGTCTGCTGAACCCGCTGCCGGCGATCGCGACCCAGTGCGCGGACGCCGACGTGCGGCTGTTCGTCGACGCCGTGAGCTCGCTCGGCGCGCACCCGGTCGATGCGCGCGCCGATGTCGTGTGCTTCAACAGCAGCAAGTGCCTCGAGAGCCTGCCCGGGATCGCCGGGGTGCTCTGGCGATCCGACCTGGGCCTGCAACCGACCATCCCGGTCCTGAACGTCGGCGCCTACGCCCACGGCATGGCGAGCACCCCGAACGTGCAGGCCTACGTCGCGCTCGACATCGCCCTCGACCTCATCGCGGCCGAGGACCGACCGGCCCGGTACGAGCGGCTGGCCCGCCACGTGTGGGCGGTGGGCGGCGAGCGGTTCGAGCTGCTGCTCGACGAGCCGGACCGCTCGAACGCGCTGACGTCGTTCCGGCTCGGTGACCGCACCATCGACGAGCTGTTCGCCCGCGCCTACGAGCACGGGATGGTCATCTACCCGGGGCAGGCGCAGCTGCGCGACGAGATCTTCCGGGTCGCGAACATGGGCGCCGTGATCGACGAGGCCGTCATCGACGAGCTGTTCGACGTCCTGGGCTGAGCGCCGGGCACCCGGTCAGCGCTCGTCGGCTGGGGTGCCGAGGAGCGCGCCGGCCGCCGCGTGCGGGTCGACCTCCCGGGCCGCGACTTGCTCGACGAGCTCGTCGAACCGTGGCCCCTCGCAGAGCTCGATGGCGCGCTGGCCGAGGCGCTCGAAGACGATGCCCCGCAGCTCGTCGCGCAGCCGGGCCGCTCGGCGCGAGCCGATGTCGCCGTCGCGCTCGAGGTGGCCCCGGTGGGCCGTGATCGCGTCCCACAGCTCGTCGATCCCGCGGCCCTCGGTGGCGACGGTCTCGACGATGGGCGGCGTCCAGTCGGACGACGCCGACCACTCGAGCATGTTCCGAAGGTCGCGCACGGTCTCGTCGAGGCCGGCCCGGTCGGCCTTGTTCACGACGAGGACGTCCGCGACCTCGAGCAAGCCGGCCTTGTTCGCCTGGATGGCGTCCCCCCAACCGGGGGTGAGGACGACGACCGTCGTGTCGGCGGCGCCGGCCACCTCGACCTCGACCTGGCCCACACCGACGGTCTCGATGATCACCCACGCCTTGCCGGCCGCGTCGAGGACCCGGACCGCCTGGGGGGTCGCGAGCGCGAGCCCACCTTGGTGGCCGCGGGTGGCCATCGAGCGGATGAACACACCGGGGTCGGTGGCGTGGCCCTGCATGCGCACCCGGTCGCCGAGGATGGCGCCGCCGGTCACCGGGCTGGTGGGGTCGACCGCGAGCACCCCGACCTCTTCGCCGTCGCGGCGCAGTCGGGCGATCAGCCGGTCGGTGAGGGTCGACTTGCCGGCGCCCGGCGCGCCGGTGACGCCGATCGTCCAGGCGCGGCCGGTGTGCGGGTAGAGACGGGCCGACGCGTCGACCGCGTCGGTGCCACCGGCCTCGATCAGGGAGAGAAGACGGGCGAGCGCGCCGCGGTCGCCGGCACGGGTCCGGTCGACGAGCTCGGCCGTGGTGGCCGGCGTCACCTCAGGCGGCGTCGACGGCCTCGACCGCGGAGACGCCGGGGACGCGGTCCTTGATGATCCGCTCGACGCCGGCCTTGAGGGTCATGGTCGAGATCGGGCACGTCCCGCAGGCCCCCACCAGCTCGACATGGACCACGCCGTCGTCGTCGATGTCGCGAAAGACGATGTCGCCGCCGTCGGCCTGCAGGGCCGGGCGGATGGCCTCGATCGCGGACTGGACCTCAGTCTCCATCACCATGCTCAACGCCCTCAGTCTCCCAGGTCTTCCCGGGCCGCCTGGCCCCGCCGGGTGACATCGGCACCGAGGGCCTGGAGGCGGCCGGGGAGGTCGGCGTAGCCGCGGGCGACCGGATAGGTGTCGAACACGGTGGTCTCGCCGTCGGCGGCGAGGCCGGCGAGCAGCAGCGCGGCGCCGGCCCGCACGTCCGGGGCCCGCACCGGGGCGCCCGAGAGGCGGGGAACGCCGCGGACGATGGCGTGCCGGCCCTCGGTCCGCACGTCGGCACCCATCCGGTTGAGCTCGCCGACGAAGACGAACCGGTTGTCGAAGATGTTCTCGGTCACGATCGCGGTCCCCGACGCGGTCGCAAGCGTGGCGACCGCCAGCGGCATGAAGTCGGTCGCGAAGCCGGGGAAGGGCAGCGTCTGCACGTCGACGGCCCGGCGTCGCCCTTCGGCGCTCACCGCGATCCCGTCGGGCGCCCGCCGCACGTCGACGCCCATCGCGGCGAGCTTGCGGGCCACGGTGTCGAGGTGGTCGAGCGGCACGCCCTCGACCACGATGTCGCCGCCGGCCACCGCGCAGGCGAAGAGCAGCGTCCCGGCCTCGATCCGGTCACCGACGATGGTGTGCTCGACCGGGCGGAGCGCCGTCACGCCGTCGACCCGAAGCGTGGAGGTGCCGGCACCGTCGATGGCGGCACCCATCTTCTGGAGCAGCGCGCAGAGGTCCTCGACCTCGGGTTCGCGGGCCGCGTTCTCGATGACCGTCTCGCCCTTGGCCAGGACGGCGGCGGTGAGGACGGTCTCGGTGGCGCCGACGCTCGGGAAGTCGAGGACGACCCGGGCGCCGCCGAGCGCGTTGGCGTGGGCCTCGATGAACCCGTTGCGCACGTCGAGCTCGGCACCCATGGCGGTGAGGGCCGCGAAGTGCATGTCGAGCTTGCGACTCCCGATGTTGTCGCCGCCCGGCATCGCGACCCGGGCCCGCCCGTAGCGGGCGAGCAGCGGGCCGAGCACGTTGATCGACGCCCGCATGCGGCGGACGTGCTCGTAGGGGGCCTCGGGGACGAGGTCGCCGGCCGTGTCGACCTGGACGACGTCGTCGGCCCGGTGAACCGTGGCGCCGATGGCCTCGAGGAGCTCGACCATGACCTCGAGGTCGGCGACCGGCGTCATGTTCCGCAGCGTCGTCACGCCGGGCGCGAGGAGCGCGGCCGCCATCTGCTTGCAGCCCGCGTTCTTCGTCATGCCCGACACCCGGGTGGCGCCCGACAAGGGCGCGCCTGAGCGGACGACGTAGGACTCCATTGGCGGATGGTAGGCCGCGGGTCGTGCCGAGTCGGGGCTCACGCGCCCCGGTACACGGGCGCGCGCTGCTCGACGAAGGCGGCGATGGCCTCCGCCATGTCCTGCGAGCGCAGGCAGGCCGCCTGCGCCTCGGCTTCGACGACGAGCCCCTCGCGAACGCTCAGCCCGGAGACGGCGGCGCGGACGGCGCGCTTGGCGCCCCGCACGGCCAGCGGCGGCTGGGCCGCGATCGTCTCGGCGAGCGAGCTCGCCGCGCTGTCGAGCTCGTCGTCGGCGACGACGACATCGGCGAGCCCGATGCGCGCCGCCTCCGCGGTGTCGATGCGCGCCGCGGTGACGATGAGCTGCAGGGCCTTGGAGGGGCCGACCAGCCGCGGCAGGCGCTGGGTGCCGCCGAGGTCAGGCAGGATCCCGTACCGGTGCTCGAGGAGCCCGAGCTGGGTGCCCTCGGCGACGACGCGGAGATCACACGCGAGCGCGATCTGCAGCCCGGCGCCGAGCGCGTACCCGCGGATCGCGGCCACCGTCGGGTACTGCGCCTCCTCGAGCCACGTGAACGAGTCCTGGATCTCGAGGATCCGGGCGACGAGCTCGTCGGGGTGCCGGGCCTCCCCGTCGCGGCTGAGCACGCCCTCGTTCGGCGTCGTGAACACGGACGTGTCGATTCCGCTCGAGAACGCGCGACCGGCGCCGGTGACCACGAGCACGCGCAGGTCAGCGTCGTCGCCGATCTCGCGACCGAGCGCCCCGAGCTCGTCCCACATCTGCGCCGTGAACGCGTTGAGGCGCTCAGGCCGGTGCAGGACGAGCCAGCCGACCGGACCCCGCCGCTCGAACCGGAGCGTCTCGAGGCTCGGTTCGGGCACGGCTCGGCAGGCTACCCGCCGCTGGCGACCCGGGCTGCGACGGCGGGCTCGATGCGCACGACTTCGACCGCGACCGGGAACCCGGAGATGTCACGGGGCCCGACCGCGACCGCGGCCGCCCACGGCGGGACGGCGTCGGCGAGGTCGGCCGCCGCCAGCAGCTCGCGCGGGCTTGCCACGTCGCACAGCCGGGCCGAGAGGTTCACCGGGCCGCCGATGTAGTCGTCGCCCTCGAAGAGGATGACGGGTCCACCGGCCAGGCCCGCCCGCAGCGAGAGCGTGACCCCGACCTCTTCGTTCCGCTCCGCGAGCTCGAGGATCGCCTCGACCAGCGCCTCGCGGGTCGTGCTGACGAACATGGCCCCGTCGCCGAGCCACTTGGCGATCCGCACGCCGTGGCTCGACCCGATGGCGCGGACCGCGCCCCGGAAGCGCGTGAGGACATCCACGGCGCGCTCGTCGCCGTGTGTGCTCGTGAAGCTCGTGAAGCCGCAGAGGTCCACGAATGCGAAGGTGCGCTCGACTCGCATGGGCCCCAGTTTCGCAGCCGCGCACCCGCGATCTCGAACAATTCTCGCCGTTTCACAGCACGTTCACATCTTGTTGCGCGGATCGCGGCTGCTTCAGTCCAGGGCTTGCACCCATGTGACCGAAGTCTCCACAACCTCGGCGATCACGTCGTCGCTGGTCCGCCCGCTCGCCTTCAGCGGCCGGTAGCCGTGGTCGGCCGATTCGAGCCAGTGGAGCGTGACGGGACCCGGAACCTTGTGGATGGACTGCGTGAGTGCTGCCTGCGGAGCAAGCGCGTCCCGGGTGCCGCTGATGAAGCACACCGGCATGGTCAGGCTCCCGAAGTGGTCGTCGCGGCGACGATCGGGCTTCCCGGCCGGGTGCAGTGGGTAGCCGAGCAGCAGCAACCCGAGCGTCGGGACCGGCGCCTCGGGGTCGGCGGCGACGAGGGAGCAGACCCGCCCACCCATGGAGCGACCGCCGAGCACGAGCCGGGCGGGGTCGACGCCGGCTCGCTCCGCCAGCTCGGCGGCGGCGGCCCGGGTGGCGGCGGCGAGGACCGGGGGCCGGTCGGGGGCCCGGCGCCCGGCGGCGCGGTACGGGTAGTCGAAGCGCAGGGAAGGGATCCCAACCGCCGCGAGCGCGTCGGCGACCGCGACGAGGACCGGCGCCCGGCGGCCCGACCCGGCGCCGTGCGCGAGGAGCACCGCCCGGTCCGCGCCGCGTGGACCTTGGAACTCGGTCACCCCATCGTCGGGCATCGCGATCAGGGATCCGGCACGTGACGACGGAGGAACGCCGCGACGCGTCCGTAGACGTCGGCGACGGTGTCGGCGCGTGACCAGCCGTGGCCTTCGGCCTCGTACACCCGCGACTCCGCGACGCCGCCACCGGCGCGGATCGCGCCGACGAGCGCCTCGGCTTGCGCGGGCGGCACGACCCGGTCGGCGTCGCCTTGGAGGACGAGCACCGGCACTCGGATCGCGCGCGCGTGGGTCAGCGGCGAACGCTCGCGGTAGCGCCCCGCGTCGGCAGGCAGGACGCCGACCAGGCGGTCGAGGTACCGCGATTCGAAGCGGTGGGTCGTCTCGGCGAGCCCGAGCAAGTCCGTGACGCCGTACTGGCTGATCACCGCGCGCAGCAGCTCGGGGTGATGGACGGCGAGGAGCAACGCGGTGAAGGCGCCCGCGCTGCGACCGCTGGCCACGACGCGGCGCGGGTCGCACCAGCCCGCGGCGGCGGCGTGGCGGATCCCGGCCGCGGCGTCGGACACGTCAACGCAGCCCCAACCACCGGCCAGCGCCTGCGCGTACTCGCGCCCGTACCCGGTCGAGCCGCGGCCGTTCGGCGCCAGGACGGCCCAGCCCCGACTAACCAGGAACTGGGGCCAGGGCTGCCACGTCGCCGCCGCTTGACCGGTCGGCCCGCCGTGGACCTCCACGAGCAGGGGTGGCCGTCCGTCGCCGCTCGCGGCGGGTCGCCAGAGCAGCGCGTGCACGAGGGTCCCGTCGTCGGCGGGCCAGGTCACCGGCTGCGGCTCGACGAGCGCCGCCGACTCGAATCCTCCCGCGGGCCCGCGCGCCACCGTCCGGCGCTGGCCGTCGCTGCCCAGGACCGTCACCGTGCTCGGCGCCCGGGTCGACGAGTGGACGGCGGCAATCCCGGACCGGCTCCAGTCGAGGCCGTGGTGCCAGCCGTCGACGGTCGACACGACGGATCCGTCGCGCACGGTGACGAGCCGGCCGAAGCCCTCCGCGTTTCGGCAGAGGGCAAGCGCACCGCCGTCCGGCGACCAGGCGTACGAGCGCTGCCCGGGGCCCCACGGGGGCTCCGCTTGCTCGCTCGGCTCGGGCAGGACCGGGCGAGCGTCGCGCCCGTCCGGGCCGCCGACCCACACGTTCGCCCAGCCGTCGCGATCGGTGACGAAAGAGAGGTGCTGGCCGTCCGGCGACCAGCGCGGCTGGCCGACGCCCTCCTCGTCGCCGCCCGCCACCCGGCGCGGGTCGGCCCCGTCGGGGGCCGCGGTGCAGATGCGTCCGCCGTCCCACGGCATGTTCGGGAGGTCCCACTCGTGCCAGGCGACGCGGCTCCCGTCGGGCGACCACGCGGGGTCCCAGGCGTAATCGGCGGTCGAGATGGGGACCGGCGGGGCGCGGCCGTCGAGGTCGGCGACGGCGATCACGCACGACTCGTCGTCCTCGAGCACGAACGCCACCGCGCCGCGGCGGGGATCCACCGCCGGCGCGCCCGCCCGGCCCCGGTCCGACAGCGTGGTGGCCGGTCCGCCGGCGGCGGGCAGCACCACGAGGTGACCGTCGGCGGCGGCGACGACCAGCCGCTCGTCGTCGACCCAGGCGAAGGCGCCGCCGCCGTACCCGCCGACCGGGCTCACCGGGTGGTCAGCGGTGACGACCACCGGCGCGCCGCCGTCGGCCGGCGCGACGAGGAGGTCGGCCCGGCCGTCGAACGCCTCCACCCAGGCCAGGCGCCGGCCGTCGGGCGACCAGCGCGGCTCGGCGACGACGCGCGAGCGGGCGACCATGGCCGCCGAGATCAGGCCGCGCGTCACCGCTGGTCACGCTATTCGGCCGATAGGCTCTCGGCCTCATGTCGGCCCCGGAACGTCTGCGCGTCGCGTACCTCGTCTACCGGGGCAACCCCCACTGCGGTGGGCAGGGCGTCTACACCCGGGAGCTGGTCCGGGAGCTGACCGGCCTCGGGCACGAGGTCACGGTGTTCTCGGGCCCCCCGTACCCGGAGCTGGCCGACCCCGACCAGCTCGTGAAGGTCCCGAGCCTCGACCTCTACCGGCCCGACAACCCGTTCCGGGTGCCGTTCCCCCACGAGCTGCGGACCACGGTCGACGTCCGCGAGTTCGCCATCATGTGCGGAGCCGGGTTCCCCGAGCCGTACACCTTCAGCATCCGGGCCCGCCGCCTGCTCGCCCCTCGGCGGGGCGACTTCGACCTGGTGCACGACAACCAGTGCCTGGGCCGGGGCCTGGTCGGGATGATGGGCCGCGACGGCTGGCCGGTGCTTGGCACCCTCCACCACCCGATCACCGTCGATCGCGAGCTCGACCTCGCGCACGCCCGCAGCCCCTGGCGCCGGTTCGCGCTGCGCCGCTGGTACGGGTTCCTCGACATGCAGATGGAGGTGGCCCGCCGCATCCCGCGGCTGCTCACGGTCTCCGAGTCGTCGCGCGGCGACATCGTCGAGCAGATGGGGGTGTCCCCCGACCGGCTCCACGTCGTCCCGGTGGGGGTCAACCCGGCGGTGTTCCAGCCCCGGCCGGGACGGGCCCGGGTCCGGGGGCGGATCATGACCACGGCCAGCGCGGACGTCCCGATGAAGGGCCTCATCCACCTCCTCGAGGCGCTGGCGAAGGTCCGCACCGAGCGCGAGGACGCGCACCTCATGGTCATCGGCAAGCCGAAGGCCAAGAGCACCATCCCCCGCCGGATCGAGGCCCTCGGGCTCAGCGGCGCGGTGACGTTCGTGAGCGGCGTGACGACGGAGTCGATCGTCGACCGCTACGCCGAGGCCGAGGTGGCGTGCGTTCCCTCGCTCTACGAGGGCTTCTCGCTGCCGGCGGTCGAGGCGATGGCGTGCGGCGTGCCGGTGGTGGGCACCACCGGCGGCGCGGTGAAGGAGGTCATCGGGCGCCACGACGAGACCGGGCTGCTCGTCCCGCCCGCCGACCCGTCCGCGCTGGCCACCGCGATCCTGCGGGCCCTTGCCGACGCCGACCTGCGGGCGCGCCTCGGCGCCGCGGGTCGGGACCGAGTGCTCTCCCGGTTCACCTGGCAGCGCACCGCGGCCTCGACCGCCGAGCACTACCGGGCGCTGCTCGACGGCCATCGGGCCGGCGTCCAGTGCTGACCGTCGACTTCGATCGGCTCGGCGTCGGACCCGGCACCCGGGTCCTCGACCTCGGCTGCGGCGGCGGCCGGCACGCCTTCGAGGCGTGGCGCCGCGGCGCCACCGTCGTCGCGCTCGACCGCTCCGACGCCGAGCTCAAGGAGGTCCGGGCGGTCGTCGGCGGGATGCTCGCGGCCGGCCAGCTCGCCGACGGCGCGCCGGGCGGCGCGGTGAACGCGGACGCCCTGGCCCTCGCCGCCCCCGACGGCAGCTTCGACGCCGTGGTCGCCTCCGAGGTCCTCGAGCACGTCTGGGACGACACCGGCGCCCTCGCGGAGCTGGTGCGGGTGCTGCGGCCGGGCGGCCGGATCGCGGTCACCGTCCCGACCCGGTGGCCGGAGCGCGTGTGCTGGGCGCTCGACTACCGCTACCACGACACCCCCGGGGGCCACGTGCGCATCTACCGCCAGCGCGACTTGGAGGCGAAGCTCGAGGCCGCCGGGTGCTGGCTGCGCGGATCGCACCACGCCCACGCGCTGCACTCCCCGTACTGGTGGCTGCAGTGCGCGACCGGCGTCGAGCGCCTCGAGCCGGCGTGGCCGGTACGCCGCTACCACGACCTGCTGGTACGCGAGATCGAGGGTCGGGCGCCCGCGCTCACCGCGCTGGAGCGGGCCCTGAACCCGGTGCTCGGCAAGAGCCTCGTCGTCTACGCGCAGCGGTGCGAGCCGTGAGTCGCCGGGTCGCGCTCCCGGCCGTCGACGGGATCCTCTCCGTCGCCGACCTGCAAGCCACCGTGGACGCCATCGCGGCCATCCAGTACCCGGACGGCAACATTCCCTGGAACCCCGGCGACCACACCGACCCGTGGAACCTCGTCGAGGCCGCGATGGCCCTCGACGTCGGCGGACGTCGCGCCGACGCCGAGCGCGCCTACGACTGGCTGGTGTCGATGCAGCGGCCCGACGGCTGCTGGCACGCCTACTACGTCGGTCGGGACGTGAAGGACCCCGCCCTCGACACCAACGTCACCTGCTACGTCGCCAACGGGGTGTGGCACCACTATCTCTGCACCGGTGACACCGGGTTCCTCGAGGACTGCTGGCCGGTGGTGGAGCGGGCGTTCGACTTCGCGCTCGGCCACCAGGCCGAGACGGGCCAGATCGCCTGGCGGGGCGACCAGCCCGAGGATGGCGCGCTGCTCACCGGGTCGTCGAGCATCCACGCCAGCCTTCGCTGCGCCATCGCCATCGCGGAGCGGCTCGGCCACGAGCGCCCCGACTGGGAGCTGTCGCTCGGCTCCCTCGCCATCGCGATCGCGCACCGACCCGACGCGTTCCTCGACAAGGCCCGCTGGGCGATGGACTGGTACTACCCGGTCCTCGGCGGCGTGCTGCGCGGGCACGCCGCCCACGCCCGCGTGGCCGCGTTCTGGGACCGCTTCGTCGTCGAGGGTCGGGGCGTGCGGTGTGTGTCCGACCGCCCGTGGGTGACCGCGGCCGAGACCTGCGAGCTCGTGATGGCGCTCGACGCCATCGGCCTCGACGGCAAGGCCCGCAAGCTCTTCGAGTGGGTGCAGTTCCTCCGCGCCGACAGCGGCGGCTACTGGACGGGCGCCAACTTCGACGACCAGCGCTTCGAGCAGCCCGGAGAGCTGTTCCCGGTCGAGCAGCCGACCTGGAACTCGGCCGCAGTGGTCCTCGCCGCCAACGCGCTCGGCGGCTCGGGCCCCGCGGCCGGTCTGTTCCGGGGCGAGGGCCTGCCGGTGGGGCTGACGCCCGAGGAGCTGATCGAGGCCGGCGCCGAGATCGAGCAGGAGCCCGCTCGCGAGCGCCGCGCCGCCGACTGACCCGGCCTACGCCCGCAGCACCCGCAGCGAGCCGGTGGTCGACACCGGCGTGAACCCGTCGGCGACGGCGCGTCGCCACACCTCGAACGGCGCCTGCCCACCGTCGGCGGGATCCTCGAAGACGTCGTGGAAGACGAGCAGCCCGCCCGGTCGCAGGTGGCGAGCCCAGCCCTGGTAGTCGGCGAGCGCGACGTCGAAGGCGTGCCCGCCGTCGATGAACACGAGCCCGACCGGGGTGTTCCAGTGGCGCCCGACGGTGGGTGAGTCGCCGACCACCGCCACGACGGCGTCCTCGAGGCCGGCGTCGGAGATCGTGCGCCGGAACCAGGGCAGGGTGTCGAGGCGCCCGCTGCTCGGGTCGACGAGTCGCTCGTCGTGCCAGGTCCAGCCGGGCTGGTGCTCCTCGGACCCGCGGTGGTGGTCGACGGTGAACAGCACGGTGCCGCCGGCCCGGGCCGCCGCCCCGAGGTAGATCGCCGACTTGCCGCAGTAGGTGCCGATCTCGAGCAGCGGCCCGACCGGGGCCGCGGCCCGGCCGGCCTCGTGCAGGGCGAGGCCCTCGTCCTCGGGCATGAACCCGATCGCGGCGCGCGCCTGCTCGAGCAGGAACGGTTCCACGGCGCTACGCGGCTGCGCGGGTCGGGCGCGGCGATCTCAAATGACCGGCGCCTCGGTGTAGCGGCCGAACACGTCGGCGAGCGCACCCATGATCTCGCCGATCGTCGCGTAGGCACGGACGGCGTCGAGCAGCGCCGGCATGACGTTGGCGGCCGGCTCGGCGGCGTCGGCGCGTACGGCGTCGAGCGCGTCGCGGACGCGACGGTCGTCGCGCTCGGCCTTCGTCGCCGCCAGTCGCTTCAGCTGCTGCTCCTCGACCTCGGGGCCGATGCGCAGCAGCTCGGGCGGGTCCTCCTCGCTGCCCTCGAGGAAGTCGGTGACGCCGACGATCACGTGCCGACCGTCGTTGCGCTTGCGCTCGAGCTCGTACGCGGAGTCGGCGATGGCGCGCTGGAACCAGCCGGTCTCGATCCCCTGCAGCACGCCTTCGAGCATCGAGCCGTCACCCAGCTCGTCGAGGGCGGCGAAGGTGGCCTCGGCCTGCTGCTCGAGCTCGTCGGTGAGCGCCTCGACGTACCACGAGCCGCCGAGCGGGTCGGCGACGTTGGGCACCCGGGTCTCGTGCGCGAGCACCTGCTGGGTTCGCAGCGCCAGCCGGGCCGCCTTCTCGGTCGGGAGGGCGAGGGTCTCGTCCATCGCGTTGGTGTGGAGGCTCTGGGTGCCACCCAGGACCGCCGCCAGCGCCTCGATCGCGGTGCGAACGAGGTTCACCTCGGGCTGCTGGGCGGTGAGCGACACGCCGGCGGTCTGGGCGTGGCAGCGCAGCTGCTGCGAGCGCTCCTGCTCGGCGCCGTACCGGTCGCGCATCCAGCGGGCCCAGATGCGACGGGCCGCCCGGTACTTCGCGATCTCCTCGAAGAAGTCGACGTGGGCGTTGAAGAAGAAGGACAGCCGGGGCGCGAAGTCGTCGACGGCGAGGCCCGCCGCCAGCGCCTGCTCGACGTAGGCGAACCCGTTGGCGAGCGTGAACGCCAGCTCCTCGGCCGCCGTCGAGCCGGCCTCCCGGATGTGGTAGCCCGAGATCGACACCGGGTGCCAGCGCGGCATCTCGGCGGTGCAGAACCGGATGGTGTCGCTCACCAGCCGCATCGATGGCCGGGGCGGGAACACGAACTCCTTCTGGGCCTGGTACTCCTTCAAGATGTCGTTCTGGAGCGTCCCGCCGAGCTCGGCCCGGGCCGCGCCGCCCGCCTCGGCGGTCGCCACGTACATGGCGAGCAGCACCGCAGCGGGCGCGTTGATGGTCATCGACGTCGTGACGCGGCGGAGATCGATCCCGGCGTAGAGGTCGCGCGCGTCGGCGAGGGTGTCGACCGCGACGCCGCACCGGCCGACTTCGCCGAGCGCGAGCGGATCGTCGGAATCGCGACCCATGAGGGTCGGGAGGTCGAAGGCGGTCGAGAGCCCGTCGCCGCCGGCGGCCAGGAGCTCGTGGAAGCGCCGGTTGGTGTCGAGCGCGGTGCCGAACCCGGCGAACATCCGCATCGTCCACAGCTTCGAGCGGTACATGGACGGGTACGGGCCCCGCGTGTACGGCCAGACGCCGGGCAGCGACTCGTCAGGCCCGTAGACGGGCTCGACCGGGACCCCGGAGTAGGTCTCGAAGTCGCCGGCGCGAGTCGGCGACTCGTCGAACGCGGCCTGCCAGCGGTCGCGCGCGCTGCTCACACAGCCACGGTACCGGCTCGGGTCACCTGCTACCGTCCCGCCCGACCGGGAGGAGCCACATGAGCGCCGGAGACGTCGTCGCCTCGCTGATCAAGGCCAACGAATCGCGTGACATCGACGCCGTCCTCGCGGTGCTGACCGACGACGTCGAGTACGAGAACGTCGGCATCGGCGTCTGCCGCGGACCCGACGAGGTCCGCGCCCTCCTCGGCGCGTTCTTCGCCAGCGCCGAGGGCATGAACTGGGAGGTGCTCGCCCAGGTCGAGCACGGCGACACCGTGATGAACGAGCGGGTCGACCACTTCTACCTGCCGGGGGGCAAGCAGGTCGACGTCCGAGTCGCCGGCTACTTCGAGGTGCAGGGCGACCGGGTTCGGCGCTGGCGGGACTACTTCGACACCGCCCCCCTCCTGAGCGCCCTCAGCGGCTGAGGCGGCGCGGCCGTCGAGAACCCGGCCGAGGGCGGCGAGCCGCCGCCCAGATCAGCGGGGCGAACCGGCGATCCCGGATCGATACTGGCCGGTGCCCGCGGTCACCCCGCCGTCCACGGGGAGCGCGACCCCGGTCACGAAGGACGCCGAGTCGCTGAGCAGGAAGGCGACCACGGCCGCGATCTCCTTCGGCTCGCCGAGACGCCCGAGCGGGATGTGGCTCCGCATCTCCTCGTAGAGGTCGGGGGCGTGGCGCTCCATCGGGCCGGTCATGCCCGTGCCACGGATCCCGCCCGGGCACACCGCGTTCACCCGGATGCCCTCGATGGCGAGGTCGATGGCGGCACTGCGCACGAGGTTGACCACCGCGGACTTGGAGGCGTTGTACGCGAAGAGTCCCGGGTCGGCGAAGAGCCCCGAGACCGACGCCGTCACCACGATCGAGCCGCCGCCTCCGGCGCGCAGCGCCGGCAGGGCGGCGCGCAGGCCCAGCAGCACGCCCCGCACGTTGACCTCGAGGATGCGGTCGAACTCGGCGAGGGGCTGGGTGTCCACCGCGCCGACGCCCGCCACCCCCGCGTTCAGGACGACCGCGTCGAGCCGGCCGAGGGCGGTCGCAGCGGTCACCGCGGTCTCGTTGTCCGCCTCGCTCGTGACGTCGCCGGGCACCGGGTGCAGCCCCGCGTCGGCCGCGGCATCTAGCAGCTGCCGCGCGTCGGCGTCGACGGCGACGACCGAGCGCCCGTCCGCGGCCAGGCGCGTCGCGATCGCGCGACCGATCCCTGAGGCCGCACCGGTCACCATCGCCACCGTGGCCGCCACGGGCGAGAACGTACTCGCCGTGCGCGCGCTCCCCTGGGGCTCTGAGCGGCCGGCCGAGTACCCTCGGTGGCCCCCGAGCAGTCGACCCCGGAGCAGTGATGGCGCAGCACGAAGCCCCGGACCGGAACCTGGCCATGGACCTGGCCCGGGTGACCGAGGCGGCCGCCCTGCAGGCCGGCCGCTGGGTCGGCCGAGGTGACAAGGAGGCGGCCGACCAGGCCGCGGTCGACGCCATGCGCCTCGTGCTCTCCACCGTCGCCATGGACGGCGTCGTCGTGATCGGCGAGGGCGAGAAGGACGAGGCGCCGATGCTCTACAACGGGGAGGAGATCGGCGCCGGGAACGGCCCCGCCACCGACATCGCGGTGGACCCCATCGACGGGACCACCCTCACCTCGCTGGGGCGGAACCACGCCATCTCGGTCATCGCGCTCGCCCAGCGGGGCACGATGTTCGACCCCGGCCCCTGCGTCTACATGGAGAAGGTCGCCGTCGGCGCCGAGGCGGCCGACCTCATCGACCTCGACGCCCCGGTGAAGACCAACCTCGAGGCGGTCGCCAAGGCCCGGGGCGAGCAGGTCAAGGACGTGACGGCGGTGATCCTGGAGCGGGACCGCCATGCCGACCTGATCCGCCAGTGCCGCGAGGCCGGGGCCCGCATCCGCCTCATCCCCGACGGCGACGTGATGGGCGCCCTGGCCACCGGCTGGCCGGACAGCGGCTACGACATCCTGTTCGGGATCGGCGGGACCCCCGAGGGCGTGATCGCGGCCTGCGCGCTGAAGGCGCTCGGCGGCGCCATCCAGGGCCGGCTCGTCGCTCGCGACGACGAAGAGCGACGGACCGCCCTCGACCAGGGCTACGACTTCGACCGCGTCCTCAGCACCGACGACCTCGTCGGCGGCGACGACGTGTTCTTCGCCGCCACCGGCGTCACCGACGGCGACCTGCTCCGCGGCGTGCGGTACCGGGGCGACGGCGCGACCACCGATTCGCTGGTGATGCGGGCCAAGAGCGGGACGATCCGGCGGATCCAGGCCACCCACAGCTGGCGCAAGCTGCTGCGTTACTCGTCGCTCTCCTACTAGTTCGGGTCACGATCCCCGCAGGTAGGGCCAGGCGCTCGTCGCGGTGCCGGTGACGTCGAACACCGATCGCCCGATCGCTCCGTCGGCGCGCACCGCGCGCACGAATCCCTGGTAGTCGGCCACCGCCGACGAGTCGGCCAGGCCGCCGACCGGCGCCACGCGAGCGTGACCGTCGTGGAGGTCGCGCCGCAGCCGCCGGACGCTGTCGTCGGTGTACGTGAAGGCGTCGCGGTAGGCCCCGGACCGGTACGTCCAGTAGGTCATCGGGAGCCACACGTCCACCGATCGGGACAGCCCCCGGTACGGGAACTGCGGCCAGAGGTTCGGGTTGACGACCTCGAGCAGCGCCGCCGGATAGACGATGGCGCCGACCGGAATCGAACGGGCGGCGGCGCGGACGTGCTGGGTCAGGCTGACCAGGCGGCGGTTGCGCTCGGCAACGTCGGGCACCAGCGTCGATTCGATGTCGAGCGCGACGCCGTCGAAGCGGTCGGGGCCGGCCCGGAAGTGCACGAGGGCGTCGAGGCGGGCCGTGTCGCGGGCCGGGTCGGCGAGCTGCGGGTAGTACCAGGCGACCACGCGCAGCCCCCGCTGGTGGGCCCGGCGCAGCAGGGCCCCGACGAGCCCGCCGTCGACGATGAGGCCGGGCGAGCGCGGGTCGTCGATCGCGGCCTGCAGGTAGAGGGTGCGGGCGCCGAGCGCGGCGAGGTCGTCGACCGTGTCGGGAAGGACGGGAGGCGGTACCGGCTGGTGGACGAACGCCGGCACGTACTCGAAGACCGAGAGCCACGCGCCGAGGCCAGTGAACGGCGCCGGGTCCGGCGACGACGCGGCGTGCGCCGGCCCCGGGTCGAGGACCGCGGCGAGGACCGCCGCCGCCACCAGGGCGGCGGCGCGCCGACCCCACGCCGACCGCCGACGGGAGGGCACGGGGTCGAGCTCAGGCGACGTTGACGCCGGCGACCTCGAGCCGCAGGAGCGCGCGGGACAGCGCCGCCTGGGCCTCGGCGTCGTCCTCGTTGGCGGCGACCGCCTCCTCGGCGCGGCGGCGGGCCTCCTCGGCCCGCGGCACGTCGATCTGCTCGGGGAGCTCCGCGACGTCCGAGAGCACGATCACCCGATCGTGGCTCACCTCGACGAAGCCGCCGTGCACGGCGACGACCTGCTCACCGCCCCCCGGGAGCAAGGCGCGCACCTTGGCGACGCCGAGCGCGCCGAGGAACGGCACGTGGCCGGGCAGGAACGCGATCTCGCCGTCGGCGGGGCGGCAGACCACCATCTCGGCCTGGCCCTCGTACAGGACCCGTTCGGGCGAGACGACCTGCACCTCGAGGGTCGGGTTGGCGTCCGCCACCGGTCAGGACTCCTGGAGCGTCTTGGCCTTGGCGAGGACCGTCTCGACGCCGCCGACGTTGAAGAACGCCTGCTCGGGAACCTCGTCGAGCTCGCCGCCGGCGACCGCCTCGAAGCTCTCGATCGTCTCCTCGATCGGCACGTAGATGCCCTTGAGGCCGGTGAACACCTCGCCCACGAAGAACGGCTGGGACAGGAACCGCTGGATCTTCCGGGCCCGCGACACGGTGAGCTTGTCCTCCTCGGACAGCTCGTCGATGCCGAGGATGGCGATGATGTCCTGCAGCTCCTTGTAGCGCTGGAGGATCTCCTGGACCTGCAACGCGGCGGCGTAGTGCCGCTCCCCGACCACCTCGGGGGTGAGGATGTTCGACGTCGACGCCAGTGGGTCCACGGCCGGGTAGATGCCGAGCGCGGCGATCTGGCGGCTCAGCTCGGTCGTCGCGTCGAGGTGCGTGAACGTCGTGAACGGCGCGGGGTCGGTGTAGTCGTCGGCGGGGACGTACACGGCCTGCAGGGACGTGATCGAGTGGCCCTTCGTCGAGGTGATCCGCTCCTGCAGCTCGCCCATCTCGTCGGCCAGGGTCGGCTGGTAGCCGACGGCCGAGGGCATCCGGCCGAGGAGCGTGGAGACCTCGGAGCCGGCCTGCACGAACCGGAAGATGTTGTCGATGAAGAGCAGCACGTCCTGGTTGCGGACGTCACGGAAGTACTCGGCGAGCGTCAGCGCCGAGAGCGCGACGCGGAGGCGGACGCCGGGCGGCTCGTCCATCTGCCCGTAGACGAGGGCCGCCTTGTCGATGACGCCCGATTCCTGCATCTCGAGCCAGAGGTCGGTGCCCTCACGGGTGCGCTCGCCGACACCGGCGAACACCGAGACACCACCGTGCTGGGTGGCGACCCGGTTGATCATCTCGAGGATGATCACGGTCTTGCCGACGCCGGCGCCGCCGAACAGGCCGATCTTGCCGCCCTGCACATACGGCTCGAGCAGGTCGATGACCTTGATGCCGGTCTCGAACATGATCGACTTCGGCTCGAGCTGGTCGAACGGCGGCGCGTCGCGCCGGATCTCCCAGCGGTCGTCGATGCCGGTCAGCTGGTCGGCGGAGATGTCGATCGGCTCCCCGATCACGTTGAACACGTGCCCGAGGACGCCCTCCCCGACCGGCATCGTGATTCCACGGCCGGTGTTGCGAACGACCGTGCCCCGCTTCAGCCCGTCGGTCGGCTTCATGCAGATGGCCCGGATGCGGCTCTCGCCGATCTGCTGCGCGACCTCGGCGACCAGCGTCGTCGTCGTTCCCTCGAGCTCGATGTCGAGCTCGAGGGCGGTGTTGATCTCGGGCAGGGCGTCGGCCGGGAACTCCACGTCGATGACCGGGCCCGCGATCGCGACGACCCGGCCGTCCTTCAGCTTCGTCGGCGGCTCGGCGGTCGTGGTCATTGCGTGCTCCTGGTTCTCAGCTGCCGACGAGCAGGCGCTCGGGCAGGGACTCGTGCTCGGCACCGCGCAGCGCCTCGGCGCCGCCGACGATGTCCATGATCTCGGTGGTGATGGCGTCCTGGCGGGCCCGGTTCATCACCCGGGTGAGGTCGACGATGAGGTTGTCGGCGTTGTCGGTGGCAGCCTTCATCGCCCGCTGACGGGCCGCGTGCTCCGACGCCGCCGCGTTGAGCAGCGCCGCGTACACGCGCGCCTCGACGTACCGGGGCAGGAGGCGCTCGAGGATGGTCTCCGGTGCGGGCTCGAACTCGTAGGCCGGCGGGACGGCGGTCGCCGCCGGCGCGCCCTGCTCACCGTGCTCACCGGTCAGGACCTCGCGCTCGAGGGGCATGAGCGGCCGGACGAGCACCTCCTGGCTGCCGACCGACACGAACCGGGTGTAGACGACCTCGACGAGGTCGTAGTCCCCGTTCAAGAACGGCTCGTTGATCGCGCCGGCGACCGCGCGCGCGTCCTCGTAGCTGGGCTGGTCCGAGAAGCCGGTGAAGGAAGCGTCGACGCGGTAGTTCCGGAACCGGAAGTAGCTCTCGGCCTTGCGGCCGACCAGGATGAGGCCGTAGTCGCGCCCGGCCGCCGCGTGCTCACGGATCGTCCCCTCGGCGGCGCGGGTGATGTTGGCGTTGTAGGCGCCGCAGAGGCCGCGGTCGGCGGCGATCACGACGTGGGCCACCTTGCGAATCTCCGGCCGCGGCGTGAGCAGCGGGCTGTCGCCGCCCGCGCCGGCGTCGGCCAGGTCGTGCACCACCTGGGTGATCGTGTCCGAGTAGGGCACCGCGGCCTGCACCCGGGCCTGGGCCCGGACGATTCGGCTCGCCGCGATGAGCTCGAAGGCGCGCGTGATCTTCTTCGTCGACTGGATGCTGCGGATCCGTCGGCGGAGGATCCGCTCCTGGCCGCCGGCCATCTCAGGCCTGCCCGTCCGGCCGTGGCGTCGTCGCGCTGCTCGTCACGGCTCGGCTACTCGGTCTGGAGCGTCTTGTCGGATTCAGGCGCGCCGGGCGCCTCGGCGTCGGTGGCCGTCGGGTCGGCGTCGGAGCCGGTCGTCACGCCAACCGCGGCGAGGAAGTCCCGGGTGAACTCCTCGATCGCGCCCTTGACCGCGTCGCCGTCGGGCAGCGCACCGGTGCTGCGGATCTCGGAGAGCACGCCGCCGTGCCGGCCCCGGAACCAGTCGAGCAGGTCCTGCTCGTAGCGCCGGATCGAGTCGACCGGGATGTCGTCCACAAGCCCGTTGGTGCCGGCGTAGATGACGATGACCTGCTCCTCGACCGGCATCGGCGAGTTCAGGGGCTGCTTCAGCAGCTCGACCAGCCGCTCGCCGCGGTCCAGCTGGGCGCGCGACACCGCGTCGAGCTCGGAGCCGAAGGTGGCGAACGCCTCGAGGTCGCGGAACTGGGCCAGGTCGATCTTCAGCGTCCCGGACACCGCCTTCATCGCCTTGACCTGCGCCGCGCCGCCCACCCGGGACACCGAGATGCCGACGTCGATGGCGGGCCGCACGCCGGCCTTGAAGAGGTCGTCGACGAGGTAGATCTGGCCGTCGGTGATCGAGATGACGTTGGTCGGGATGTACGCCGACACGTCACCGGCCTTGGTCTCGATGATCGGCAGCGCCGTCATCGAGCCGCCGCCCTCGGCGTCGTTCAGCTTCGCGGCCCGCTCGAGGAGCCGGCTGTGGAGGTAGAAGACGTCACCCGGGTACGCCTCGCGTCCGGGCGGCCGGCGCAGCAGCAGCGACAGCTGCCGGTACGCCTCGGCCTGCTTCGACAGGTCGTCGTAGACGATCAGCGCGGCCTCGCCGTTCTCCATCCAGTGCTGGCCCATCGCGCAGCCGGCGTACGGCGCCAGGTACTTGAACACGGCCTCCTCGGCCGCCGGGGCGTTCACGACCACCGTGTAGTCGAGCGCGCCGTGCTGCTCGAGGGTGGCGACGGTCTGCGCCACCGACGAGCCCTTCTGGCCGACGGCGACGTAGATGCACTTCACCCCGGCGCCGCGCTGGTTCAGGATGGTGTCGATCGCGACCGTGGTCTTCCCGGTCTTGCGGTCGCCGATGATGAGCTCGCGCTGACCCCGGCCGATCGGCGTCATGGCGTCGATGGCCTTGATGCCCGTCTGCAGGGGCTCGTTCACGGGCTTGCGGTACACGATGCCCGGGGCCTGTACCTCCAGCCGGCGGTGGGTGTCGGTCGTGATGGCGCCCTTGCCGTCGATGGGCTCACCGAGCGGGTTCACCACCCGCCCGATCAGCGAGTCGCCGACCGGCACCGAGAGGATGCGGCCGGTGGCGTGCACCGGGTCGCCCTCCTCGACCTGGTCGGCCCGGCCGAGCACGACGGCGCCGATCGAGTCCTCGTCGAGGTTCAGGGCCAGGCCGAGGGTGCCGCCGGTGAACTCGAGCAGCTCGTTCACCGCGATGTCGGGCAGGCCCGCGACACGCGCGATCCCGTCCCCGACCTCGAGGACGCGCCCGACCTGGGCCTTGGTCGTTCCGGGGGTGAACGTCGCGACGTGCTTGCGCAGCGCGGAGGCGATCTCCTCGGCGTTGATGGTCAACTCGGCCATCAGAGCTGCTCCTTCAGCTGTTCGAGTCGGTGGCGGACGCTGCCGTCGATCACCACGTCTCCCACCCGGGCCACGACACCGCCGAGCACGCTCGGGTCGACGATCACCTTCACCTCGACGTTCTTGCCGGTCGCGGCGCTGAGCGCGGCCGCGAGGCGGCGCTGCTGCTCGTCGTCGAGCGGCAGCACCGAGCGGACCTCGGCCACCTCCCGTTGCCGCTCCGCCACCGCCAGCTCGACGAAGCGGTCGACGATGGCGGGCAGGTCGCCGGCGCGCCCGGCGCCCACGATGAGCGAGAGGAGCGCGGCGCTGGCGGCCAGCGCCTTGCCGCCGACGAGGACGTCGATCACGGCCTGGCGCCGCTCGACCGGCAGGGCGGGGTCGGTCAGCGCCATCCGCAGCTCGTCCGAGCTCTCGAACGTGCGGGCGAACCGGAACAGGTCGTCCTCGATGTCGGCCAGCGGGCCCTCGGCCCGGCCCACCTCGAGGAGGGCGCGGGCGTACCCCTCGCTGCGCTCCCGCTCCCGGCTCATCGGCCGCGCCGGGCGCCGTTGCCGTTGCCGACCGAGTTGATGTACTCCTCGATCAGGCCCAGCTGGGTGTCACGGTCGAGGTTGCGCTCGACGATCTTCTCGGCCAGCTCGACCGACAGCGTCGCGACCTCCGACCGCAGCTCGGTGAACGCACGGTCGCTGGCCAGGCGCGAGTCCTCCTGGGCCCGACTCCGCAGCTCGCTCGCCTCGGCCTCGGCGCGGGCCATGAGGTCGCGCCGAACCTCCTCGGCGGCCTGGCGGGCCTCCTCGACGATCCGGGTCGCCTCGGAACGCGCGTCGGCGAGCTGGGCCTGGTAGCGGGCCAGCGTCTCCTCGGCCTCGGTGCGGGCCCGCTCGGCCCGCTCGAGGTCGGCCCGGATGCGCTCCTCCCGGGCCGCGATTCCCTTGCGGACGGCCGGGAAGCCGTACTTGGCCAGGATCACGAAGACGATCGCGAACGCGATGACCGTCCAGATGATCTCCTTCGCGTCCGGAAGGATCGGGTTCTTGGCCTGGACGTTGGTGGCGGCGGCCAGCAGCAACGAGGGCACGGCGTCTCCTCTCCTACCCGCTCTTGGCGAGGAAGAACAGGACGAACCCGAACAGCGCCAGCGCCTCGGCGAACGCGACGCCGAGGAACATCGTGGTGCGGATCGGGCCCTGCATCTCGGGCTGACGGGCCATGGCCTGGATCGCCGAGCCGACGACGTAGCCGATGCCGATGCCAGGGCCGATGGCGGCGGCGCCGTACGCGATGCCGGCACCGATCGCCTGCAGGCCTGCCTTCAGCTCGCCGCTCTGCGTCTGGGCGAGGATCAACAGTCGCATGCTTCTTGGTCTCCTAGTGCTCGGGATGGAGTGACTCGCCGACGTACACCGCCGTGAGAATGGTGAAGATGTAGGCCTGGAGGACGACGACCAGGATCTCGAAGAGGATCACCGCCACGTCGAGGGCCACGAGGAAGGGCAGCAGCGGCGCCTCGGGGATGCTCGTCGTCCAGGTCGCGGCAGCCAGCAGCGCCACCGCAGTGAGGAGGATGTGGCCCGCCATCATGTTGGCGAGAAGTCGGACCGACAGCGAGAACGGCCGCACCATGAACTTCGAGATGAACTCGATCGGCACCACCAGGACGAGCATCGCCTTGGGCACGCCCGGCGGGACGATCGAGCCCTTGAAGAACTGCCACGGCCCCTGCACCGCGATGCCGACGACGATCATGATGATGTACGACTGGATGGCGAGGTAGAGCGGCACCGCCATCCGGGACGTCGGCGGGAACTGGATGATCGGGATGATCTCCCAGACGTTCAGGAACAAGATGAAGAAGAACAGCGTCGCCATGAACGGCGACCAGCGCGCCGCGTCGGGGCCGATGACGTCGCGGACGATGCCCCGGTCGACGAACTCCCAGCCCATCTCGCAGAGGTTCTGCAGCCCGGTCGGCACCAGCCGCTGCTTGCGGCCTCCCATGATGAAGAGGAAGCAGAGGACGAAGCTCGAGACGAGGATGAGCAGGACGGTCTTGTTGATCCCGAACGGCGTGTTCTTGAACAGGAAGAACTTCCAGCGGAAGAGCTCGTCGATGGGCGGGAAGTTGAAGCCGCCGAGCACCGGGACCGTCATGAGTCCTGTCTCCTCTACTTCCCGCTCGGCTTCAGGCCGGGTGCCGCCAGCGAGAAGCTCACGAACCGCAGCTCCCAGGTCACGAGCGCCAGGTGCGTCACTGCGACCGTCACCACGAGCACCGCCACGTTGACCCACGACACCGACTGCAGGGCGAGGACGACGCCGAGGATGACGCCGAGCCGCGCCACGTAGCCGCCGAGGACCGCGCCGAGCACGGCGGCCTGGGACCGCTGCGCCGCCCAGCTGATCACGAAGGCCGAGGCGAGGAAGTTCAGCGCCACCAGGGCGAGCCCGATGGCGGCGCTCGCCGCGCCCCCGGCGCCCCAGAGGAGCCCGGTCGCGAGCAGGACGAGCGGTGTGACCAGGAGGGCCCGGCGGGCCAGATCCCGGGCGACCGCCCCCTCGGGGGCCGCGCCTAGAGCGCTCGTCGCGTCCACGGCTTCCCCTCGTCGTGGCGCGCCGAGCGCGCCTGGAACTCGTAGTAGCTGCGGGCGAAGACCCCGGCCACCCCGAACACGGCGAGGCCGATGAGGAGCCCGGGACCGGTGCCGAGCTGGGAGTCGAGGAACCAGCCCAGTACGCCCAGGATCACCGGCGGCCCCATCATCTCGATCGCCTGGGCGAGGCCGTCGCCGAACCCGCTCTGCCACGGCGGCGGCCGATGGCGCCGGTCCACGTGGGCTAGCCCCCTTCGGCCAGAAGGCCCGGCCCGCTCGCCGGGCGCTTGTGAATTCTTTCTCAAAGTACCGGACCCCCCGGTGCCGGTCAACTCCGGCGGTTCAGCGCCCCTGACCAGCGGCGCGGCGCCGCTCGGCGAAGTCGATGACCTCCTCGGGGACCTCCGACCCGCCGGCGCGGCGGAGGCGGAGCCCGGGGTGGAAGTAGGTGAAGAGGAGGAGGGCGAGGCCCGCCAGCGCCAGCGGCACGAGGGCGTTGCCCCGGTTGGTGTATGTCGGGATGAGGGCGACCGCCGACAGCAGCGCGGTCCACAGCCAGAGGATGACCACCGCCCGCCGGGGCCCGTGGCCGAGCCGCATGAGGCGGTGGTGGAGGTGCTCGCGGTCGGCGGCGAGGAACGACTTGCGGGCCACCACGCGCCGCACGAACGAGAAGCCGGTGTCGACGACCGGCACGGCCAGGATCAGGATCGGGATCACGAGCGGCGCGAAGAAGAAGTAGGTCTGGCCGCTGAACTCGTCGGCGGTGCGGCCCCCGACCGTGATGGTCGTCACCGCCATCAGGAGCCCGAGGAACATGGCGCCGGCGTCGCCCATGAACATGCGGGCGGGACTGAAGTTGTGGGGCAGGAAGCCGGCGCAGATCGCCACCGCGATCACCGCCACCAGCGGCCCGATGTTCGAGCCCTCGAGGAGCCCCGCCTTGAAGAGCCGGTCGGCGTAGAGGAACAGCGCGGTGCCGGCGATGATGACGATGCCGGCCGCCAGCCCGTCGAGCCCGTCGATCAGGTTCAAGGCGTTGGCGAGCACGACGACCGCCACGACGGTGACGAGCGGCGCCAGATCGGGCGACAGCACGATGTACTGATAGCTGGCGAACGGCACCCGGAAGAACAGCATGGTCACGCCGAACAGGGACAGCAGGCTGCCGGCGAGGACCTGGCCGGCAACTTTGGCGGGCGGCGACACCTCGCGCAGGTCGTCGACCGCGCCGGTGAGGAACATCACGCCCCCGCCGAGGAGGATCCCGAGTGGCTCCGAGGAGTCGGCGAACATCCCGTGGAACTGGTCGAGCTGGGACGCGACGGCCATGGCGGCGAGGAAGCCGAGGAACATCGCCGCCCCGCCGAGCGACGGCATCGGCTCGGCGTGGACGCTGCGGGCGCCGGGGAACGCCACCGCGCCGATGCGGGGGGCGATCCGGCGGAAGACGAAGGCGAGGACGAACGTCGTCGTCGCGCCTACCGCGCCGACGATCGAGTAGCCGAGCAACGGCGCTCAGCCCAGGTCGGGATAGGGCGTGAACTTCGAGCAGAGCCGGTTGCTGGCCTCCCGGACCTCACCGGCGACGGCCGGGTCGTCGACGGCGCGCAGCGCTCGGGCCATCAGGCCGGCGATCTCGCCCATCTCGGGCTCGCCCATGCCGGCGGTCGTGACCGCCGCCGTCCCGAGGCGCAGCCCGCTGGTGACGAACGGCTTCTCCGGATCGTTCGGGATGGCGTTCTTGTTGCAGGTGATCCCGGCCGCGTCGAGCACCTCCTGGGCGGCTTTGCCGGTAACGCCGAACGGGCGCAGATCGACGAGCATCAGGTGGTTCTCGGTGCCGCCCGACACGATGCGGAACCCCTCGTCGGCCAACGCGGCCGCCAGCGCCTGCGCGTTCTTGACGATCTGCGCGGCGTACTGCGCGAACTCGGGCTGCGCGGCCTCGCGGAAGGCGACCCCCTTCGCCGCGATGACGTGCATCAGCGGTCCGCCTTGCAGGCCCGGGAACACCGCCTTGTCGATGGCGGCTGCGTACTGCTCCTTGCAGAGGATCCCGCCCGCCCGCGGCCCCCGCAAGGTCTTGTGGGTCGTGAACGTGACCACGTCCGCGACCGGGACGGGCGAGGGATGCACCCCACCCGCGACGAGCCCGGCGATGTGGGCGGCGTCGACCAGCAGGAGCGCGCCGACATCGTCGGCGATGGCGCGGAACGCCTCGAAGTCGATGATCCGTGAGTAGGCGGTCGCGCCGGCCACGATGAGCTTTGGTCGCTCAACGCGAGCCAGTGCCGCGACGGCGTCGTAGTCGAGCCGCTCGGTGGTGTCGTCGACGCCGTAAGCGACGAACCGGTACAGCCGGCCGCTGAAGTTCACCGGCGATCCGTGGGTGAGGTGCCCGCCTTGGTCGAGCCGCATCCCCAGCACGACGTCACCGGGGTCGAGCAGCGCCAGGTAGGCCGCCATGTTGGCGTTGGCACCGGAGTGTGGCTGGACGTTGGCGTGCTCGGCGTCGAACAGCGCGCACGCCCGCTGCCGAGCCAGCTCCTCGGCTTCGTCGACGACCGCGTTGCCGCCGTAGTAGCGACGACCCGGGTACCCCTCCGAGTACTTGTTCGTCAGCACTGAGCCCTGCGCGGCGAGCACAGCCGGGGACGTGAAGTTCTCCGAGGCGATGAGCTGGATGGTGGTGTTCTGCCGCTCCAGCTCGCGGGCGATGACGTCCGCGATCTGTGGGTCCTCGACCTCGAGGGCAGCGGAGCGCTCGGGCACCGGGTCACCTCCTGGAGCCCGCGGTCGACACCAGCAAACCCGGACGGCGGGGATCCGGGCGCCTCCAGCCAGCGCAGCGAGTCTAGGGGCCGCCTTCCGCCACACCCGGGGGCTTCCCGCCCTCACCGAGCTCGGATCGCCGCCGAGCCGCCGCCGACCCACCGGAGGCGCGGGTGGGCGGGGCCAGCACCGCCCGGCTCCCCCGGCCCCCACCCGGCTGGCGTCCGGATGCCCCTCGAATGGGATCAATCGACCAAACCGTCCCTCCAGCCCCATCAGCCACTCTCCGTGGCGATGTGGGGTCAAGCGGCCACCCTCCGCTGTCGAGAACGCGGGAGAGCGGAAATCGGGGAGCGGAGGAGGGACGTCATGGAGCAGCGGTCGGGCACCGCGAAGCCCCGGGCGCGTCTTGGGCTGCTCGGCGCGGTGGCGGTCCTGGCGGTGGCCGGGGCGGCCTGCGGCCCGTTCGGGTCCGCGCCGCCGGCCCCGCCGCCCCCAGCGCCGGTGAGCGCCCAGCAGCCGCCGTCGACGACGGCCCCGCCCAGCACCACGACGACGACCGCCCCGCCCAGCACCACGACCGCGCCGCCCAGCACTCCGACGACCGCCCCGCCCAGCACCACGACGACCGCCCCGCCGTCGTCGGGCTCCAACGCGGGCCGGGTGGGCGTGGACAGCTCGCTGTTCTGGGTCGACGAGACCACGTCGACGAACGCGCTCCGGACCCTCGCCCAGGGTGGGGTCACCTGGACTCGCACCGACTTCCTGTGGGGGTCGATCGAGCCGAGCCCAGGTCAGTGGAACTGGAGCCGCAGTGACCAGCTGATCGCGGCGTCGGCGAAGACGAACACCAACGTCCTGGCTGAGCTCGACTACTCGGCGCCGTGGGCGTCCTCGGACCCGAGCGGCCAGGGCGACCAGTACTACCCGCCGCGGAACCCGTCCGATTACGCCGCCTTCGCGTCGGCGGTGGTGCGCCGCTACGGCCCGAACGGGTCGTTCTGGTCGAGCCGCCCGGACCTGACGGTGCACCCGCTGGCGGCCGTCGAGATCTGGAACGAGCCCTGGGGCGACTGGTTCTGGAAGCCGAACCCGGATCCGGCCGCTTACGGCCAGCTCGTGACCGCCGCCGGGGCGGCGATCCGCAGCTCCAACCCGACCGTGAAGATCGTCGTCCCCGGCGACCCCGACGCGACCCGCAGCGACGGCGCGCCGCAAGCCTGGCTGCAGCCGCTGCTGTCCACCCCGAACCTGGGCGCGTATGTCGACGCGTGGAGCGTCCACCCGTACCCGGACCCGATCTCGAACAGCCCGCAGGTGGCAAACCCAATCGAGTACTCGTACCAGCGGGTGAGCGAGACCCAGAGCATCGCTTCGAGCGCCGGCGTCGGCCGGCCGGTGTGGATCACCGAGATCGGCTGGACGACCGCCACCGCGAGCGGCGGCGTCTCCCTGGCCACCCAGCAGCAGTACCTGTCGCAGGCGCTCAGCACGGCGCTGGGTCCGTGGCGCAGCTACGTGGAGCACACCTTCGTCTACTGCTGGGACCAGGACGGCACCAACCCCTCCGACCCACAGCAGCACTACGGGCTGCGCAACAGCGACGGAACGATGAAGCCGGCGTGGTCGGCGGTGACCGCCGCCGCCACCAGCTGATCAGGGCGAGCCGACCGCCACCGACGGCTCCACTCGGAGGAAGTCGGCCGCTCGCCGTCGGACCGGGTCGAGCTCGTCCACGAACGCGCCTGGCACCTGCAGCCACGGATGGCGGCCCTTCAGCTCCTTGTGGAGCGCGAAGTTGACGATGAGGGTCGAGCGGTCCCGGCGGCGCGGCTTGGATCCGGTGTGGAAGCCGGAGGTGTCGGCGAGGATCACGTCCCCGGCCCGTCCGGTGACTGGGATCACCCGGTCGGCCCCGTACAGCCCCTCGAGCTGGGAGCGCGTCCACAGATACCGGGCCGTCCAGCCCCGGGGGCGGTCCCGGTGGCTGCCCCGCACGTAGAGGAACGGGCCTCCGTCCTCGTCGACGTCGTTGAGGTAGGTGAAGACCTTGATGATCCGGAACGCGTTGGGGTCGGAGTGGAAGAGGTACAGGTCACCCGAACCGGTGAGATCGTTCACGAAGCTGTGCCGCAGGTCGGCACCGGTGATCGCAGCCGGGCACCGGAAGTACGCGGAGGCCAGGTCGAGCACGGCGGGGTCGAAGGCGAGCCGCAGCGCGGTCGGGCAGCGCAACAGCGGCTCGTCCACCGTCACCGCGTTCGTGCGCGACCGGTAGCGGTCGGGGCCGGCCGCCACGTCGGCGCGGTCCACCACGGCGTCGGGCCGCTCCCCGTCGGCTCGCGGGCCGGCGGCGTCGTCGCGCACCGGAGCCAGCGAATCCGGGTCGCGTAGGCAGGCAGCCAGCTCGGCGCCCAGCTCGTCGACGGCGGCTTGGGGCGTGTGCCCGCGGAGCACGACGAAGCCGTCCCGGTCGAGGGTCGCGACCTCGGGCCGGGGCGAGCCCCCCGACCTCGCGCCGCGGCACCGCAGGGAGCGCTCAGCTCGACGCCGCTCGTAACCGAGCCGGCGGAGGCCGGTCAGCATCGGTTCGATGGGTCGCCGAGCGACGAGTCTGCGCAGCTGCGCCCGGAGGTTCGCGGCTCCTCCTCTCCTGGCTGGAGCGGGCCCATCAATTGTGGCGCGCCCACGACCATGCACCGTCGACGCCGTCGGTGGCCGGCTTTAGCCCGCGCCCGTAGCGGCCGCCGACCGCAAGACGGCGAGGGTCTGGTCGCCGGCGCTCGACCAGCGGTACCGGGCCGCGAGCTCGGTGCCGGCCCGCACCAGGCGCTCCCGGTCGCGGCGGGCCGCGTCCAGGCCGTCGACCCAAGCCGCGGCGGTGCGGGACCCGACCACGATCGCGGCCGAGCCGCCGATCTCCTCCAGCGCCCCCGACTGGCCGGCGACGACGACCGGGGTGCCGCAGGCCATCGCCTCGAGCGGCACGATGCCGAACCCCTCCGCCAACGACGGCGCCGCGACCACGTCCGCAGCCCGGTACAGGGACACGAGCTCGTGGTCATTCACCGGCCCGAGGCGGCGGCACCCAGGCAGCGCGTCGGCAGCGGCGGCCAGCTCGGCGCCGTGGTTGCCCTCCGCGCCGGCCAGCACCAGTGGCCACGGCGCGCCGCGAGCGGCGGCCAGACGGGCGGCATCGAAGAGCACCTCCAGGCCTTTCCTGCGCTCCAAGGTCCCCACCGCCAGCACGAACGGGCGGTCGAGGCTCCAACGGTCTCGGACCGCGTTGCACGCGGCGACCCGATCACCGGGGCTGAACTGCTCGTCGACGCCGTTGCCCACCACCACGACCCGGTCGCCGGCGACGCCGAGCACCCGCTCGATCTCCCGTCGGGTCCAGTCCGATACCGCGATGACCCGCGTCGCGTGGCGCACCGAGTCCCCGAGGGCCCGGAAGCCGAGCTTGGCGCGCAGGGACTTGGTGTGCGCCATCGTCAGCGGCGTCACGTCGTGGATGGTGACGACGGTCGGCACTGCGAGCTGGTGCGGCAGGACCATCTCGGGCGCCCAGTACACGTCCGGCCGTTCCCGGGCCACCCAACGGCGAACGAACAGGTTCCGCCACAGCCCTCCGCCCGGTCGGTGCACCGCGACCTCTCGAACACCGTCGATCCCTGAGAACTGGTGGCGGCTGGTGTTGGCCAACAGGGTGAGCTGCACGTCGGGGTGATGCTGGAGCTGGCGGACGAGCCGGTCGGTGTACTTGGGGATGCCGCTCCAGCCGCTCGCGAGCGCGGTGGCGTCGACCGCGACGTGCATCACACGCGTCCGGCCGCCGGCACAACGATCATCATGTGAATCGTCCCTCGGTGCGCGGCTCGGCGGTCCAGTAACGCTCCGGCTCAGCCATCGCTGCATCGAGCCCGGGCAGCCCGGTGCGGAGATGTGGGAGCTGCGACGCGTAACAGCGAGCGGCCCGCTGCTTGCGGTCGTCGATCGGCGGCACCGAAGCGAGCTCCCGCAGCGTCACCCGGCGGTCGAGCTGACGAAGCCGCCGCCGGCGCTGAGCGGGGTACGCCTGCGCGTACGGAACGTCCTCGTAGAGAAAGCAGCGCCACGGCCCCTCGACGGCCAGTTGCAGACAGGCGTTGCTGACCGCGGCGTGATCGGGATGGTGCAGGCCGAGGGGGGCGACCACCGACCCGGGTCGCAGCGCGGTGAGCGCGTCGTGGAGCGTCTCGGTCAGCCGTCTTCGCTCCGGCCGGCGGGAGCGTATCCACGCGAGTCGTCGCGCGACGAGGGCCCGCACAGCCCGGGCGGCCAACGTGGTGGCGGTGGCGTCGCGTCGAATCACCAGATACTCGGCGTCGAGGCCGTCGAGCCACACGGGCCGGGCCCCGACCGTCGCGAGCGCTCGAGTGTCCTCGACCTGCCGGACCCGCAACGCGTCGAGCGCGTAGCGCTGCCCGGTGGTCTTGGCGTTCCAGCCCGCGTGGACCCGGCGCGCCGGCGCGCCGGCGAGTGCGGTGAGGACGGTCGCGCCCGGATGCCCGGACAGGTAATGGCCGCACGACAGGACCACGTCGTCCAGGTGCGGTGACACGAAGCACACTGGTTCGACGGGCTCGAAGACGGGCAGTTGCGTGGTCCCGCTCATGGGCGCGGTGCTGGCTCGGCCGTCCGCCGCGGTCACGGCGAGCGCGGTCCGGTGCTGGGCAGGGTAGGCCGGCCCCGGCCGGGCACCAGGCACCCTCGCCGTGCCGTCGGTGCCGGGCGCTCCGACTAGCGGGTCTGAACGCTCGACGCCGTTGCGCGCGGGGCCGTCAAGCCGAAGCGGGCACAGAGCCGATCGAGGTCGTGACGGTCGACGGCTCGCAGCGCGTAGCCGTCGTGGAGCACCAGCTGCCCTTGGGCCGACACACACGGGACCGAGCGCCCGTCAACGGTGCCAACGGCGGCGAGGCAATCGTCGAGGTCGTCGATCGGCAGCAGCTCGACGGTTCGGCCGGCCCGGTTGCGGAGGATCACGCGCTCGGGCAGCCAACGCCCCGGCGAACCGTCGTCGGGCGTGACGGCGAAGCCCCGGCGCTCCAACGCCTCGATCAGGCGACGCTCCTCATCCTCGCCGGTGCGCGCCCGGCTGATCACGACGTCCACGTCGCTATGGGGACGGGTGTGTTCGCCGAGCAGCGCGTCGACCCCCCAGCCCCCGACGAGCCAGGCCGGGACACCCTCGGCCTCGAACACGTCCAGCACCTGCAGGACGTCGGCGGGCCGCGCCGCCGTCAGCCGGCCGCGGATGCGCGCGTACGCCGACGTGTCGAGCATCGATCGCAGCGGCGATCGCCGCAGCAGCTCGTGGGCCGCCCGCGCCACCCCGACCAGAGCGTTGCCGGCCATCCCTCGTCGCCGCGCCGGCTGGCGACGGTCGCCGGCTGCCTCGACGGCCACGTCCCCAGCGCCCGCAGTTAGTTGAATGTTCGACAACTTCCCACCCTTGCCTCGCGCCGGGCCTTGGCCCGACCACTGTACGTCACCAGTAACGGCGTCTTCGGACCCCGACTTCACCGTCCGTGGCGAACGGGCCGAGTCAGCCCGAGGCGGAGGCGGCCAGCGGAAACCGGGCCCGCACCCCCCAGCGGCCCCGGTGCTGGCGCAGCAGCCACACTTCCCCGGCGACGGCGTCGATCGGCAGCCGGCGGACGACCTCGGCCTCGAGGCCGTCGGCCTCCGCTCCGCCATCGATCACGGTGAGGTGGGGCACCACCTCGTCGTAGGCCCCCTCGTAGGGCAGAGACTCCGGCCATCTCGCGACCAGAGCCTCGGTGAGGTCGCGAAAGCGCGCCGCTGGCTCCGGCTCGAGGTACAGCACCCCCGGGAACCGGCCGGTGCGAGCCAGCCGGAACGCGAACGACCGGAACCGGCCGAGCAGCTCCGAGAGCTCGGCGACCGTGTGGTCGGTGACACCGCCCGCAGGCCGGAACGGGAACAGCAGCGTCACGTGCCTGGGCATCTCCTCACCGCGCGGCGCCCCCGCCGCCTCGAGCGGCGAGTCGGCTTCGGGGACCGGCACGAGCAGCGTGAAGACGTCCCGTCGCCGCGCCAGCACGGCACGAAGCCACGACCGCAACCGGTTCACGTCGCCGCGCCCCTGGCTGCCGGGTCGCGTGCGGTGTTCCATCCCGGTCGGGACCGAGTCGACCGTGCACAGATCCAGCCAGCACAATGCAGGCGGTGAACTCGACGGACGCCCGGACCGCGCTGGTCGAGTACCTCGCACGGTCCGCCACGACGAACAGCGGCGCACCTGACACGGCGCGGGGGCCGCTGCGACGGGTCGGACGGCGCGTGCTCGGACCCGGCCTCCGCTTCCGGGTGCGTCGGGCGCTCACCCATCTCGTGACACGACGGGAGCGCCGCAAGGCTTCCCGCCTGGCCCGGGCCGGCTCGGTGCGCGTCCACCTGGCCAGCGGTCTCGAGCACAAGCCGGGATGGGTCAACGTAGACCTGTTCGGCCACCCCGTCGACGTCGCGTGGGATCTCAGCCGCCGGCTGCCGCTGCCCGACAGCAGTGTGGACGCCATCTTCAACGAGCACTTCCTGGGCTACCTCACAGTGGAGCAGGCGCTGCACATGCTCGAGGAGTGCCATCGACTGCTGCGGCCCGGCGGGGTCCTGCGGTCCGGTGTACCCGACTGCGGTCGACCCGAGGTCGCGTGGCCAGGAACCCCGACCCGCCTGCTTGGCTTGCAACTGTACTTTGTGAGCGACCCAAGCTCTCGGACCATGTTCGACGACGCGACGCTGCGGCTCGTGACCGAGGCGGCCGGATTCCGGGACGTTGAGGCACGCCGGCACGGAGACTCGGCGATCGCGCCGTGCCCCGACACCGAGGCGCGCGCGGTCGGCACGCTGTACGTCGAAGGCACGAAGTAGTCGTCGCCCGCGCCCGCGCCCGTAGGCGCGCGGTCGCGACCATTACCGCTGATCGTGGTCTTCACCGCGTAGTGTCGCTCCGGTGGCCGCGCCGCTACGTGCGCTCTTCTACAACGAGGGCGCCGTCGGCACCGGCGTGCTCGGCCATGCTGCGATGGCTCAGACGCTCAGCGCGAGCACTGCCGCCCGTGGGGACGTGCAGGCTCGACACATTGGGCCCGGACCGGAGGGTCCGCTGGCGCGACTCGTCGAGCACCCGGTTCCCGGGCTGTTCGGGCTGAGCCTCGACCTCCAGCCGACCCGCTGGCACCTGGTCCAGAGCGAACGGGCCCGGCTCGCCATCCGACGCGCCCTCCGTGACGGTCCGGCCGACGTCCTGCTCGTGCACACCCACGTCAGCGCGCTGCTCCTGGCGCCGATCATGCGTCGATGGCCGACTTTCCTCTCCGTCGACGCGCTCATCGCCTCGTACACGGGGCTCGGGGTGTGGCAGCGGGTCCGCCCCTGGACGAACGCCTCGTTGGCGCTCAGCCTCTTCCTCGAGCGCCGGGCGCTGCGTCGGGCCCACACGGTGCTGGCCTGGACCCAGTGGGCGGCCGACGATGCGGCGCGGGCGGCGCCCGCGGCTCGAGTGCAGGTCTGGAACCCGGGCGTCGACATCACCCGCTTCCGGCCCGCGGCGAAGACCGCCAGAAGCGCGACAAGGATCCTGTTCGTCGGTGCCCGGTTCGACGCCAAGGGCGGTGCCGACCTGCTGGCGGCGCTCGGATCCGATCTCGGGTCCCGCTTCGAGCTGGACGTCGTGAGCCAGGAGGAACCGCCCGCGGCGCGCGGCGTCCGCTGGCACCGCCTCCGGCCTGGTGACGACCGCCTCGTCGCCCTGTACCAGCAGGCCGACCTCTTCTGCCTGCCGAGCTACGTCGACGCGGCACCCAACTCGGTGGTCGAGGCGCTCGCGTCGGGTACCACGGTCGTGAGCTCCGATGTCGGTGGCGTCCCGGACCTGGTCGGCGACGCGGGCGTGGTCGTGACTCGCGGCGACCTCCGGGCGCTGCGGGAGACGCTCCTCGCGCTGGCGGCCGACCCTGACCGCCGGGAGCGGCTCGCACGCGCCGGGCGGGCTCGGGCCGAGGAGCACTTCGACTCGCGGCGCCAGACCGATCAGCTCCTGGATCTGCTGCGAGCGGCCCGATGAGCGACACCGGCGATTCCGGGGTCCCGACCCAGGCGACTCGGCCCGCGGCGCGGGGGTTCCTCCACCTCGCGTCGTCGCGGGTCGTCGCGACGGCGCTTCTCTTCATCTCGTTCGCGATCACCGCGTCGGCGCTCGGACCCAGCGGCCTCGGCGTCTACGCGTTCGCGCTCGCCACCGTCGCCTTGTTCCAGTACGTCGCCGACTTCGGCTTCCAGACCGCGGTGAACCGCGAGATCTCCCAGCAGCCGGACAGAGAGTCCCGGCTGCTGCCAAACCTCATCTACCTCCGGCTCCTCAGCGGCGCCGTCACCTTCGGGGCGATGGTCGGCCTGCTCACCGTGGCGGGCTACGCGCCGAACCAGCGCGAGGCGGCGACCGTCGCCGGCCTGCTCCTGTTGACGCTGGCGCTCGAGCCGGTGCGGGTGCCGCTGGAGGTGCGGCTCCGCGTCGCGTGGCCGGCCACGGTGGAGGCCGGCGAGGCGATCGTGTTCGCCGCCGGCACGGCCGCGCTGGCGCTGCTCGGCGCTGGCCCGCTGACGTTCGTGTGGCTCTACGTCGCCGCCAACACGCTGACCGAGGTGCTCATCGCGCCGGTGTCGCTTCGGCTCACCCGGCTTCGATGGCGGCCCCGGCCCGCCGTCATGGTCAACATCGCGCGCATCTCGTGGTCGATCGGGCTCGTCAACCTGATCACGACCGTCTACTACGGCGTCGACACGCTGATCCTGGCGCAGTTCCACTCGTCAGCGTCGGTCGGCCAGTACGGCGCCGCCTACCGGGTGCTCACGACGATTGGCGTCATCCCCGCCATCGTCATGGTGCTCGCCCGGCCGGTGCTCGCCCGCAGCGCCGAGAGCCGCGAGCTGCTGCAGCGGCGGTCGGCTCGCATCGCCCGGGTGCTGCTCGTGCTGGCGGTCCCGGTCGCCATCGGCGGCGCCATGACCGTGTTCCGGGCGTTCACCCAGCTGCCCGGGTTCGCCAGCTACCACTCGGGCGGCGTGGCGCTGGCGATCCTGTCCCCGGCGGCCGGTTTCATCTTCCTTGCCGCGCTCGCCCAGGCGGTGCTGCTCGTCGCGCATCGGGAGCGGGCGCTGGTGTGGATCTCGACGTCGTCGCTGCTGCTGACGCTGGTTGCCTGCTTCGCCCTCATTCCGCCGTACTCGCTGGTTGGCGCGGCGGTCGCGACCACGATCACCGAGGGGTTCGTGCTCCTCGTCTCGCTGGTAGCCGCCCGTCGCCTGGTCGGTGTCTCGGTTGTCGACGCGTCCGCGGGCCGGCTGGTGGCTCCGGCGGTGGTGCTCGCCGCCGCGCTGGTGCCCTGCTACTACCTGCCGCCGTTCGCCCAGATCGGAGTCGGCGTCGTCGTCTACCTGCTCGCGTTGCCGGCCTGCGGCGCGATCACCTGGCAGGACCTGGAGGGGTTCGCCGACCCGGACGGACCCCTGGCCGTCGTCGTGGCCGAGCCGGCCGCGGGACCACGCGGCGTCTCGCTGGCAGAGCAGCTCGCTCGCACGCGGCGGGTGCGGCTGGTGCTGCTCTCGGTCGCGGCGTCACCGGGCGGCCTCCCGGACCTCGAGATCCGCCAGTCCGACGGCTACCGCATGGCCGCGGTTCGCGAGGTGCTGTCAGGCGCGGTGGCGTGTCACATCGTGGGTGGATCCGCGGACTTGCAGCTGCGGGCCGCGCTGGCGGCGCGGATGGTCGGGGTACCGTCCGTGACCGCCGAGGGCGCCGACCGGTCAGCGTGGCAGCACCGGCCGCTGCGGAGGACCCTCTGGCACATCGTGTCGGACACTCGGTCCGCCTCGTCATGACGCTGCTCTTCCTTGGGGACGCGTTCCCGTTCCCGACCACGACCGGCGGCCGCGAGCGCGACCTGCACCTGGCCCGGGTGCTGGCGGAGTCGCTCGACGTCGAGCTCGTGGTCCTCGGTGCCGCCACGCCGCACCAACCGGAGCGGCTCCGGCTCGTCAGCGCCGGGCCGAAGCCGTCGCGGCTGTGGGCGCTGCTTACGTCGTGGCGGCTTCCGTACGAGGTCACGCGCCACGACAGCCGCCGTCTGCGACGCGTCGTCGGGTCCTGCCGTTGGTCGACGGTGCAGGCCTCGCACGCCTACACGATGCGCCCTGCCCTTGCGGCCGGGGCGCCGGTGGTGCTCGACGCCCACAACGTCGAGACCGAGGTCGCCCGGTCGGCAGCCCGCCTCGAGCGGACGCGAAGCCGCCGGGCTCGGGGCGCCTGGGAAGCCCGGAAGCTCGAGCGGTTCGAGCGGGCCCAGGTGCCACGCGCCGACGTGGTGCTGGCGACCAGCGACGACGACGCCTCCGCGCTGGCGAGCTTCGGGGCCCGGGAGCTGGTGGTCATCCCGAACGGGGTGGACACGGGCGCCGTCGCGCATCGGCTCCCGGGTCCGGGATCCGAGGTGCTCTACGTCGGGTCCTATGACTACCTCCCGAACGCAGCGGCGGCCGGCGAACTCGTCACCGAGGTGCTGCCGAGGCTGCGCGCCACCGTGGCCGACGCCACGCTCAGGCTCGTCGGTCGTCAGCCGCCGGTGTCGCCGACCCCGGACCGACCGTGGTTGCGGGTCAGCGGCGAGGTCTCGGAGGTCCTGCCGTTCATTCGGCGGGCGCGCGTCACCGTCCTCCCGCTGCGCGCCGGCGGCGGGACGCGGCTCAAGGTGCTCGAGGCGCTGGCTGCCGGGCTGCCGGTCGTGTCAACCCGGTTCGGGGTCGCGGGACTCGGTCTGGTGCCCGAGCGCCACGTGCTGCTCGGCGAGACGCCGACGGAGCTGGCGGCGCAAGCGGCGCGCATCATCACGGACGACGGGCTCGCGGCAACCCTGTCGAGCGCGGGTCGGGCCGAGGTCGAGCGTCGCTTCGACTGGCGCACCGTCGCGGCCCCCCTCGCCGCGGTGCACGCTCGGCTAGCGGCGCGCTGAGGGTCGCGCCACGGGGGCGGCCGGGTCGGCAGCGATCGGGTCGGGGTCGTCGAGCTCGGCGCGCTCGGTGACCCGAGCCCACGCCACCCAGCCGAGGACGAGCCCGAACAGGGCGTCGAAACGCTGGTCCGCCCCGACGTAGGTCGCGGTGGTCTCGGCGACCGCGACCGCGACCAGCCCCGCCGCGACGGCGATCCCGGCCGCCCGGACGATCGCGTCGCGGTCTCGGCGGCCGACGCGGAGCGCCTCGAGGAGCCCGACGCCGAGCAGCCACACGTAGACGACCGGTCCGAGGATCCCGAGGTGCAGCCAGAACCAGAGCACGGCCAGATGGTTGTAGAACGTCCCGTCGGGGAGGGTCTGGGACAGCGGCTTGCGGACCCGCCACGGGACGCCGAGCCCGAGACCCGTGACGGGCTTGGACTGGATCTCCTGCCAGACGTTGCGCGTCTCGTCGAGCCGGTACCGGTCGTCCTGGGACGACTGGACCTGGGTCGGGCTGAGCTGGCTGAACCGCAGCGCCAGCGCACCCTGCGCGCCACCGACGAGGCCGGTCGTGAGGCTCAGCACCACGGCCGCGACGGCCAGCCCGACCGGCAGCAGCCGCGCCCGCCGGCCGCCCCGCACGGCGACGATCGTGATGACGATCCCAACCACGGCCCCGAGCCAGAAGGCGCGCCGGAAGCTGAGCGTGAGCGAGACGAACGACAGGACCGCGGTGGCGATGACCCAGAACGGCAGGCGGCCCCGCCCGATGACGAGCGCGAGGGCGCCGAAGATCATGAGGGCGGTGACCCAGTTCGGGGTCTCGGAGATGTAGGTGATGGTGACGTTGTCGATCGACTTCCCGACTCCCTGGGCGTACGCGGCCAGCCCCTGCAACGCGGTCAGGGCGGCCAGCCCCGCGGTCACGACGACGACGGTGCGTACCGCCGGCTTGCGCGGCGGGAGGTTGACGATCGCGAAGGGCAGGACGATCAGGATGCTGAGCCCCCGGACCTGGTTCAGCAGCTGCGTCGAGTCGTGCGTAGCGTTGCTGGCCCCAACCAGCCCGCCGGCCACGGTCAGGGCGGCCAGCGCCAGCAGCGGCAAGGTGAGCAGACCAGGAGCGACGAACCGTCGGCCGGTGCGCGTGACGTCCACCACGACGCTGGCCAGCAGCACCAGCAGCAACAGATTGACCGGCGAGAGGGTGATGCCCGGGAGCGCCTTGTGGAACCACGCCTCCTGGCCGATGAGCGCCTGGGTGGCGTCCTCGCCGAAGAGGATCGTGACGGCCGCGAACGCGAGGAGCGCCCACCACGGCCGCAACGTGAGCCATACCCCGGCGACGATGATGAGCGGCGCCAGCGCGGCCAGCGGTCCGAGCACGGCCACGGCGGCCGCGATCGCGATTCCGACCCCGACCCCCGCTGCCGCGACTACGGCACTGCGACCGAGACCGGCAAGCGCGCTCAGCGGTTCGCGTCGCCCTTGCGGGTGGTCGCGTACCGCTGGGTGTACCGGGCACGGCGATCCGCGGACAGGTTGAACACGAAGCCCAGCAGCGGCACGTCGAGCTTCCGCAGCGACTCGACCGCCTTCGTCAGGTCCCGCCGGCGGGTTGACCGGGCGTTGACGACGAGCACGACCCCGTCGGCGCCCCGGCCGGCGATGATCGCCGCGTCGACCACCGCACCGATCGGCGGGCTGTCGATCACCACCGCGTCGTAGCGCTCACGCAGGCCGGCCAGGACCTGATCCAGCTTGGTGGCGGTGAGCAGCTCGGGTCGCTCCCGCACCAGCGATCCCGCCGGCGCGACGTCGATCGTCATGCCGGCGCCGATCAGGACGGGGGTAGCCGGGATCCGGACGCTGGTGCGGGGCGGCGGCGTCGGTGCCCGATCGCCGCCGACGCTCCAGCGGATCGCCGCGTTCGGGTCACCGGGCGCGGAGCCGTTCAGACGGCCGAACAGCACGTCCGACAGACCCGGCGACGCCGGGATGCCGGCCAGCTGGTGCAGCGTCGGCCGTCGCAGGTCAGCGTCCACCGCCGCGACATGGCGCCCGTCGAGGGCCAACGACGTTGCGAGGTTGAACGTGACGAAGCTCTTGCCCGCCGACTCCTCGGCGCTCGTGGTCAGCACGACCGGTCGATCGTGGCTGCGCAGCGCGAACATGACGCTGGTCCGCAACGTTCGGAACGCCTCGATACGCAGCTCGGCGCGATCGCCGAGCTTCGGGATCTCCGCCAAGACAGGCAGGTTCAGGTCTCGCGCCACTTCGTCGGCCGACTGATAGCGCTCGGTGAAACGGCCGCGGACGTACGCGAGCGCGAGGCCGATGACCAGCGCGCCGAGCGCGGCGAGCGCGGCGTCGCGGTTCGGGTTCGGCGATACCGGGCTCGTTGGCAGGTTGGCGGGCTGGACGAGGTTGGCTGAGTCGCGGGGCATGCTCTGCTGCTGCGCGGCCTGCATCTGGAGGGACTGCAGCTCGGTGTTCAACGCGGTGCGGGTCGGGTCGTCGGGCAGCGCGGGGTTCAGCTGAGGCGGGATCTGGCGCAGCTGGACCTCGATCTGGGCGACCTGGGTCGCGATTCGGTTCTGAGCATCCGCGCGCTGCTGGTTCTGGTAGTCGGTGACGTACTGCACGAACGCGTCGGCGTACGCCTGCGCGTACTGCTGCGAGACGCGCGAGTTGGAGGTCTCGGCGACGAAGTCCAGGACCGTCACTTCGGTCTCCTGGGAGATCGTGACGTCGTTCTTCAGCGTCCGGACTAGCGCGACCTGAGCGGGCACGGCGGTCCTGGGCGTGGTGACGGCGCCGGGGACGGCACGGACCGTGGTCGGCGTGGTCCGCTGGGCGCGGATGGTCGTGGTGGTCGTGCTCGCGCCGGGCGTCGGGAGCGCGCCGGGCGCCGTGAGCGGGCGAGCCAGCACCAAGGCCGCG
>Ga0073928_10000337_pt1 | contig 111982 bp, 120 predicted proteins | sample PaiPotPPA55metaG_FD_76969 | JGI IMG/M metagenome (GOLD analysis project Ga0073928, IMG submission 76969) | Iron sulfur acid spring bacterial and archeal communities from Banff, Canada, to study Microbial Dark Matter (Phase II) - Paint Pots PPA... ... | reverse complement strand
TCTAAAGAAGCGCCAGATCGAGCAGTACGGCTACGCTGACCGTAAGGCGCGTGACTACGAGGAAGACCATCTCGTGGCGCTTTCTATTGGCGGCGCACCTACCGACGAACGCAACTTGTGGCCACAGCCACGCAATAGCGAATGGAGTGCTGGTAAGAAAGATCAGCTTGAGTCTGTGCTTTACAAGATGGTATGCAACGAGGAAATATCGCTGAAGCAGGCGCAACGAGAAATGGCAACGGACTGGATTGAAGCGTGGAAGCGATACGTGCCGACGCACCCTGACTTCCTGTTCAAGGGCGAATAGGAAAAGTACTGGTACTGTTTCGGACCGAACCTTCTACAGGCGCCGTGCACGGAGATCACGATGTCGTTAGGGCTGGGTATTTTTCTGTCTACTCTTATGGTTGGCCTCCTGCTGCTCTATCGCTGGACGATGGACCGGTGGAGTTGGGGGCGACCCCTGCGCAGGCTATCGATAGGAATTGTTCTTGTCGCTCTTATCGGTGGTGCATCTCTTTTGGCCTTCACGGCCTATACAAACCGTTCGACAGCGCAGACCTCTTATTACGGAGTCGCACTCGGAATGACGAAAGACGAGGTCAGGTACGAACTGGGGCAACCATCGAATGTCACTACCCCTGGAGACCTCACCGGAGCAAAGCCGTGGGAGCGGTACTCAGAAGTAGTACCAGTCGGAAAAATTCCAGGTGACAAGCAAGTAGAGGACTATCATTCCTGGTCATACGACGGGCCGCCAAGAATCGATATCGACTTCGATACGGCCAGCGGGAAAGTGATTAGTGTCGGATGTTATGCCGGCGACGCTCATTGCAACAACGTTCTCACGCTTTCCGATGGCACGTCCGAGCATGACGTCGTTGAGCGGCTCGGCGACCCGAGCAAGGAACAGATTGACGGTGCAACCAAGATAATGTCGTACCGGAAGCTCAACCTTGAGCTGTATCTAACAAAGGAAAAGGTATATATGGTGAAGGTGCGGCAGTTTGCCGTCCCGTAACCGACGGCTAATGACTCTCGAAAAGGACGCGTCGATGAAGCTGAACGGTTGGATAAGGCTTTGGATTGTAGGTGCGACGGTTTGGATTTTGTTCATCGGCTACGTCGCCTATCAGCCCTTGGTGTTGCTCTACGGTAAGAAGACGTACGACGCAACGAAGGAAGGCCTCGGAGCCAGTTCGTTCGTGTTTTCAGCAGCCCAAACCGAATCTGAAGCAAGGAGCTTTCTGGGGAGTACGCTGATTCCAGCAGTGGAGAGGGACCCGCAGAAATACATCGGGAAGACGGACCCGTCACCATACACGCGATTCGTTGACCAGCACGCCCCCGCATTGATCTTGAAGTACATTGAATTGGCGCTCGGTCCTGTCGCGTTGGTGCTCGCGCTGGGGTGGGCGATCAAGTGGGTTCGAAGCGGCTTTGAACGGCAGTCTTCGTCCAGATAGGAAGAGCAACGGCGATTGAACCAAGAGGGGAATCCACAACCATGTTATCAGCCGTCTTCTGTTACATAATTGAACCAGCGTGCAGGTTCAAATGGTGTGTCTGGCGACAGGTGACGGTATCTGCCGAGTGGCACCGAGCGCAGGCAAGAAAGCACTGATTTTCACCACGCCGATAGTATTGGAAAACAAACGCGTAATCGCATGAACTACATAAAGGAAGAGAGCTTGAACTACCGAGATTTAGTGGCCAGGGCCGCGGAACTGGATCGCCAGATTGCCTCCGCACGCGAAGTCGAAGCAGCAGCAGCTTTAACGGAGATTAAGGCGAAAATCACTGAGTTCGGATTCACGGTCGAAGAAGTGTTCTCGACCAAAAAAACAAGGAAGCAACGTACGCGAAGCAGCCTGACATATCGGGATCCAGAGACAGGCGCGACTTGGAGCGGGATGGGGCGTGAACCTGGCTGGATCAAGGGCAAGGATCGCGTAGCATTCGTTGTCAAAGACAACTGAGCGTGACTGGGGAATATATGGACGTGTTATTTGCCGCTGAAGCGGCTGTGCGGGACGCGGCGCCGGCTGTCGTGCAACGGCATAGGTCTGCCGGTGTCCTGACGTGGGCTTTGCTTCACACGATGGAGGTCGAAGTCTTGGCCGATGTGGCCGCCACCGGGAAGCACAGCAAGCGGATTTTGGACATGATTCGCGCTCCCGCTGCTTTGGACTATCCGAAGGACGAACGCGAGGCATCGTTCGAAGGCCATGACGTTGTGCCGATCGTTTTCAGGGCCATCGAAGATGCTTGGCGTCGCGTCAACTAGGAAAACATACGGAAAAGCGACATGGATGATCAAATTGCAGTTGGCACGTGTGAACCGACAATAGAGTTCGACACAAAAACAATAAAGTTTGACACGCGACAATAGAGTTCGACACAAGTCATGTGACCGCAGCGGGTCGCGATGCGACGGTCGCTAACCATAGGCGGTCGTTCGAAAGTCGCGCAGACTCGCTGGTCGGCACATCAGCAAGGATCGATATGAAAACACGGACGATCACGACGCTTGATGATTTCGTAGGTGTTCCGGAAGAGGAGTTGCGCAACTGCCTTTCTGCCTTTGCTCGAGCGATCCGCGAGGCAAAGGCCGCAAGGATACTACTGGCTGGCGGAGGAGATGATGCACCCAGCATCCTCACGTTCGTTTGGAAACCTCGTGCGCCTTCAGACATACCGAGCGTCGGTCGTGCCGAGCCCGAAACGTCGATCGCGGAGCTTAGCTTTAACTATGAGACACGTGCGGCTCTCCTGGAGGCGCGGATTCTGTGTCTCGAGGATTTTTCGGAACTCTCCCGCTCTGATTTCTGGAAAATGCCGGGAGTTGGCCGTGTGACGATCGCTCGCGTGCAGGATTGGTTATTGCAGATTGGGTTGGATTTCAAGGCGGAACAGGACCCGAGGCGCGCAGCGATTGAGCGTGCCGGCGCATTGCGACGGCTGCCCGCTGAAAGTCGACATTCGGTGAACGACGATGCCAATATAGCGGAGTTAGGTTTGAGAACCCGGACGTTGGCACGCGTGCTAAAGAGGGGTCTCGCGAATATCGGTGCGTTGCGCGACATGACGCTGCGGGACTACATCGTCCAATTTGGTACATCGGAGGCGCGGGAGATCATCGACGCACTGGATCGCGCCCGTTTGCCACTGCGTTGCGGGCCCACGCTTCTCGATCTGTGGCGAGCCGGCCTTCGCGGCAAAAACGAGTTACCCGTGCCGAGTGATGCTGGAACGCCTATAGATGAACTCCAGCCATGGATCGGTGTCGCAGCGCTTCGACTGAAGGAGAACGGTTTTCGCACTTTGGGTGCTGTTAGCAAGCAGCTGACGGAAGGAAAGAGTATTCGATTCCGAGGGATCGGCGCACACACGGAGCGAGAAGTCGTCGACTTTTTCCAGACGCTATCACGGGATAGCGACAACGTAGCGGTACCTTTCGGTCCCGGAACCGGTGCAAAGAAGTGATATGACACGGAAAACAGTTGGTAACTGGATCGGCTCGAACTTCGCCCCGTACTCGGCCCGGTAGAACCGACGATGTTCGGCAATGACGAAACGCTCTCAGGGGCCGCGATGAGCAGGGGAAACATCTGGCGATCAATTCGTTACCTTAAATGGGTTGGCATTGCTCCATACCCCGGTATGTCCATCGAGTGGAGTTGACATGGACGGCGACCTCGATAGACGTGGCGGTCCCGAAGCGAGTTCGTTAGCCATCGCTTGTCTCCCTGGCTTTCTCGTTCGGCCGAGCGGGGGCCTCTGGGCATCCGGCAGCAAAACCGTAGAACCAGTGTTCGACCATGTCATCGCGGACTTTTCGGTCGCATCTGCGGCACCTCTGCGCATGTTCCGGTCCCATGCGACGCGATTCAGTTGTGCCGCCGTGGCAGGCGCGTGTTTCAGACATGACCAATCAATTCCCGCCGAGGAGCGCATCGCAACTGTTGCAGCCGTACGCAAGGTTATCGTCCCACAGGTCGTTGCTTCCGCAGTGCGCGCATCGTCCCGTGTGGTCGCCGACCGGCTCGTTGTGAGGATTGTTTCGCTGGCGCAACTCAGACAACTCCCGCGGGTCCGCAGGGAGCTTGGGTGGGAAAATGCTGTGGTTACGTTCGGTGTATCTGGGCACTAAACCCTCCCGCCGTTCGCGGCACATGAACTGATCACGAGTCCTTTTGCATCTCGTACGGGCGATCCCAGAACAACAGGTAGCCAGTCTTCGTTGACGCCAGGCCGCGGCTCCATCCCGCCGGTACGTGCATCACAAGCATGTCGCCTGCCTCCATGCCAGCGACATAGCCGTCGATCGGAAAGCCGGACTTCTTCTCGAACGCGTCCTTGCTCAAAGGTGTGAAGTCGCGCTTGAGGTCAAGCCACGATCCGTCCCGGTTGTCGTACTGCGCCATCTTGTAGTGGCCATTATTCTCGTCGACCTTGAAGCGAATGACCGTCCCGTGCATGTTGACGCTGTATGTGCCCGCGAGACTGTCCGGATTGGTCGCGGCGACCTGCGGGGTGTTACCGTTGTGGCATGCGGCAAGCAGAACGGCCAGCAGCGCCGCGAGTAGAAACTTGATCATCAAGAACCCCAGAATTAGTTTGTAAGGTATGTAGCCGGCTGCGCCTTGATATCCGGGCGCCCGCCCATGCCGAACAGAGCGGCCGGGCAGAAGCTATGGTAACTACGAACTATCATCGGTCAAATCGGATGAGTCTTTAGGGGAGAATGCGAGGTTTTTGCAAGGTGGGCAGTTTTTGCGATCGGTCGCGAATCTCAGGCGCCGTGGTTTCCCCGATGCGACAGCAAGCTCCAGCGTATGCGCCGCTTGGCGGATCTGCCCGTCCTCACTCGAGCATTTATCGAATCCGTCTACACGCAAGGCGGGCGCTATCGATCCGTCCTCCGCGCAAAAAAAAAGCCCGCGATAACCGGAAGGTCAGCGCGGGCAAGGGTTACAGTCGATCGGAGAAACGCGTTGCGCCGGGTTTGAAGAAAACCGAACAGGTTCTCGCCTGGTTTAACCAAAGTACCAGACGTTTACCTGACGACGCGCGTTATCGATCAAGCCACGCCGAACGTCCGATTCAAGCTCCGGTTCAGCCGCAAGCAGGGCTTCAACGCGAAGCAGCAAGCGGACGACGCATTCCCCGACGTGCGTCGTCTCCTCGAGGTCAAGCATTTCGGCGTCGAGGCCTGACCAGATCGTCATGTTGAGCCGGTCGCGCACCTTTTTCGGAGCCGCGCCGTCGACTGCAGCCTTTATAAAGGCTGCAAGGTCGTCTTTCGCCATCGACAGCAATTGAGCGACATCGAAACCGCCACCGGCAACATTGGGATGCTTCTGCGCCCAGTCAACGATCTCCTGCCGCATCTCTTCCGGCAAACCGTCGAACGCCGAATTGACCGCATCCACAGCCGCCATGAAACCGCCCAGAAGCTGTGCGACGGTTGCCGCGCGCTGAAGCGATGCAGCCGGCTTATCGGCGAGCACAGCCTGACCTTCTTCGTCCGACTCTCGTTCCCCGTCCTCGGGAAAATTCCAGTGCAGGAGGTGAGTCACGCAGCTATCGAGTTGCTTACGAACGTCGAGCGGCACCGCCGGCAGCGAAACATTCGCTTCGCGCAGGACCGCGCCCGCCTCATCGATCGCTCCATCGACGACCGCGCGGAAACGCTCGGCAGCAGCCGTTGGGATATGGAACCCCCCAAGCGGCTGCACTGGGTAGTCGCCTTGCTCGCCAGTCAGCCACTGGTAAAAAGCGCCGACGTCTTCGCCACTCGATCGCGAGTCGCCCGTGGTCATTTCCGGATAGCCTTCCGCAACAAGCGCCCAGAAGGCGAAAGCGGCTGCTTCCGCGATGGTGTCCGGCGACTTGCTCTCGGATTGAACTCTACGGCCAAACTGTTCCACCCCAGCTTTCTGGAAGCGGTACAGCACGTCCGGCAGAGCCTTAGCGTCGTCGATCACTTCGAACATTGTTTCCGGTCCAGCACCGGGCGCGTACAAGCCCACGGCGATCTTCTGACCAGGCTGTATCGCGTCGGTATCGGTCGCCTGATCGGAGACCATGACTGTCCAACGTCCCGTGGTTCCGACCGTCTCGTGGAACCAGGCTGAGAAACCGCCGCCTGTCGATCCTGCCTCGAGACCGGACGATTTCAAATAGTCCGCGATTCGTTCAGCGCTCGACAGATCCAGCACTGTCTCCCAGCACCACATTCCGGCGCCGATCGAATAGGTGGTGACGTCCTTGTCGCCGACGCGGATGATTTCGGGCGTGTACACATTCTCTTCGTTGTCGACATGGTCGTGCACGACAAATGCATCGCGCCCGGCGTCATACCGCACATCGGGCATCAGCGTCGTTAGACGCATCGCCACGTCACGCTCAAAGTGCGGCATCTGCCACCCGTTCCACAGACGGCCGTTGCTGTATGCGGGTAGCGAGACATCGTCGGCGAAACCGTCCGCCGTGACGTTGATCAGCGTGAACACAGGTTCCTGGGCCGCGGTGAAGGTCTCGTCGAACTTCGCGCGCGTCATGCGATAGAGAGGCCCACCGCCCTGCGGGAAGTACTCGACCTCCTGGTCGCCCGTTTTCGTAACTTCGACGAGATTCCCTTGCGCATCTTGGTAGAGGCGATTCTTGCTCGTGGACGCTTGTTGGGGTTCGTTCATGAGATTTCTCCTTAGTGTCCATTGTGGACGTTTTTGAAAGGAGAGAGCGGGCAGCGCTCGGGCGAGATAGAAAATCTCAGCGAAGCGTTTTTGCGAATGAGTTTGATGGCGACCCGTACCGCGACTGGCGGAGAAAAAGAATCGGGGAAGCGCGATTGCCGATCGAACGGCTACGCGGATTCTACCGTCCGCGCGCACGTCACTGCAAGTCAGGGGAAGCGTCGGCAGCGAGCGAATTGTGACCACTCGCAAACCGACAAAAAAAAGCCCGCGCGTCTCTAGAGACGGCGCGGGCAGACTACGGTTCACCCATCACGGCTTCACGTCAGGCGGCCTCGAAGAGGTCGATCTGGACGAGTTCGCGCAGAACCGGCGCGACTGCTGTGGCTTGGCTGCGCCCTTTACGAAGCGTCTCGGACAGCAACTGCCTCGCGAGCTCGAAGAAGGGCCGCCAGCAAATACTCTGCCCGAGAACCTCATGGGCCGTGGTTTTGCACAACCCGCGAATCAAAGCCGGGTCGACGTCCTTCACGCGAGCGTGTTCGATCGGCGTCGGCACGCGCATTAATTCGGGGACCCGCGGATGCCGAAACTTCACGTCCGTCGAACGGTTACGAGACATCCCCTTCGTGAAAGTAGGCACACGGGTCGCTGTGGCGTCGATCACCTGCATCTTGAACCCGTTGCCTTCTGTCTTATCGCGTAGCGCCTTGGACACCAACCCTGGCATGCTGCTCCAGCTAGGGTCGTCATCAGCGATCGGCTCAAGAATCTGCCCAACCGTACGGGTTTCCTTCTCGGGCAACCGCAGGCATGCAAAGTCAAAGTGCATGCCACGCGTCACGGCAACCATCACGAGGCGTCTACGCTCCTCCAGGGCGTTGAAGTCTCCGGCATTGAGCACGGCTTCGTGGACTTCGTATCCGAGATCACGCAGTTGACTGCGGAATATCCCGGCCGACGCGGTGCCACGATAGGGCACCACATTTTCGAAGACCACAACGGCTGGATTCATCCGGGCTATGAGGTTGATTGCTGCAACGATCAGGTGGCCAACCCCCGGGTCGTCCTCCGGTTGCTTGAGCCCCTTCTTTGCGCGGCCCGCCAAGCTGGCGGCAGTGCACGGGATGCCCATCTCCATCACCTCCACGGAAGGCAGACGGCTCAGAACGTCGCTATCGAAAGCAAGCTCCTGCATCGGGCCCGACAACATGACGGTCGTGTCGCTCCACACCTCGTTCGCGTCCGATGCGTGCTCCAGCAATTCCTCGCGGACCTCGTTGGCAAACGCCAGCTCCGAAGGGATACCCGCCTCCGCGAGACCCTTGTGGATCGCGTGGCTCAGGATTCCACCGCCGTGTGCGACGCTGCCCGTGAGGATCGGGTCACCTTGCTCGATCTTCTGGGCGAGCCTTTGCAACCTTTCGCGCGCGCGCTCTTCGCTCGCAAGCGGCGAAATCATGATGCGACCGTCTTCGAGGACCACGCGGACCTGGTCCATGCCCTCGAATTGCCCAACTGCCTTCCCGCTGTTCAAATCTATGACCGTATCGACGCGCTCTCCGTCACGCTTTGAGCAAACGACGCGTGAACCAACTGCCGACAGTTCCAGGAACAGACAGCCTGCCTCTTCGCGAGACACGTACCGTTGACCTGGTGCAAAGCCAATCTTTTCGTAGCGCTTGCCCTGCAGCCAGATGCGAGGCATGCCGCGGTTGCTCTTCACGGACTTGATAAACCAGTCTCTTACCTTGTTCATGGTCTGACCTCTTTGTGCCCATAGGGGCGTTGGAAAGAGGAGGCCGGATGGCTTTGGGATGGAGGTAGTAGGTCCGGTCCGAAGCGTTCAGAATGTAATGTTCATGAGCCAGTCACGCCGCGTTTGCAGCGTAAAGAAGGCGAAAACACGACGCGCTCTGACAATTCAGAAATGATGGCGGCGACGTGCTGGGTGCGGGTTTATATCACCGCCGGCGCTGCCAAGGGGTGTTTGAAACTACCGTGCCGAGTGAACGGCTGTAGTGACTGCGGTTCAGTTGCTGGTTTTGCGGCTTGCACCTCCAGTCCGCCGGCCTGCTTGAGCGCCGAGAAAATCGCGCCTTCGATTAAGTCTTTCGACAGTTCGAAGGGTTGATGTGCGGAACCTGAGTAGGTGCCGGCGAAGAAGCCCCATCGCACGGTGTAGCCGTGTTTTGAGATCTTCCCACCGGGCAGCTTCTGCTCGCGACCGCATATCTGGCAACAGCCGTTATGGGTAGCAGCAGCGATGCTTACCCCTTTACAGGTTGTTGGCCATCGTCCGATTCATCCAGCCACTCTTCCTCGTCGACAGCGTACCCGAGAATTTCGTTAGCCTTGCTACGATCCAGCGTGATAAGGACCTGCACGTTTTCACGATCATCTTCAGGCTTGAGGACAACCGAAATGGCTCCCTTAGATAGCAAATCCGTTTCCCATTGCTTCGCTTCCGCTAGGTTATCCGCACTCCACCAGATTTTCCCGGTGGGCTTCGCATTCCCTTGGCTACCAGCAACAAGACCCAGCATCGCAAAGACTTCGTTGTAGTCGTCACCAGTTGGAGGGCGCTCTGCGGCATTGATTTGCCAGTCATACTTGAGGATCGCATCTCTCATTGTCACCAAGCGATTGTAGCTTTCCTCATAGTCAGGGATATCCAATTCGCCGCCAACCTCTCTGGCCACTTTGAGCGATGCAATCGCCCCTGCAATTGGACTTGACTTCTCTTCACCCCGACGATCTTGCGCAACCTTAGTTCGACCAATCGGAGGATTTTCGACACTAGCAAGCTTCGCGTTGACTTCGCTGATGCGAGGCATGCCGCGGTTGTTCTTCACGGACTTGATAAACCAGTCTCTTACCTTGTTCATGGTCTGACCTCTTTATGCCCATAGGGGCGTTTTAGAAAGAGGAGGCCGGATGGCTTTGGGATGGAGGTAGTCCATTCCGAAGCGTTCAGGATGAAATTCCAGAAACGCTTTGCCATTTGATTTTTCTCCTTTGTTGCCCGTTTGGGTGGCCGCTAAAAAAGGAGTACGTGCGGGCTTGCTCCGTTGAACGGAATTCACGAAGCCAGTGCGATCGCGGGACGGCCCGCTGTCCGTGAAGAGAGCGGTTCATCATTTTCTGGCAGGTTAACCGCGGGCAGTGTTCTTCCTGGATCACCGCCCGCGGCCTTTTTTTGCCGTGCGATCAGGCGATGGGCAAAGGCGAGAGCGGGTGAGACTCGGGGAATCGATTAAACAGGTTGCCTGAGTACACCGGGCGAGCGTCGGATGGGTTCATGAGGTAGTCACGCCGCGTTTGCAGCGTAAAGAAGGCAGGAACACCACGCGCTGTGACGATCCAGAAATGATGCCAGTGACGTGCTGGGTGCGGGTTTATATCACCGCCGGCGCTGCGAAGGGGTGTTTGAAACTACCGTGCCGAGTGAACGGCTGTAGTGATTTTAGCCGGATGGAGCTGCCGTCGGCAAGGAAAAAGAGGAGAGCAGGATCAATCGTGCTCGAGCGGAGTATGCCCCGCCCTGAAACACTGTGCACGCCACGCCGTCCTGAGACGTAGGTCGCCTTTCGTTCCCCCCGGCGCCGTTTTAGCGGCTACCGAGGATGTCCTCAAGTCTGGCCGTCAGGACCTCGACGAGGAGTTCCGCATCGTTAAGCGCGTCGACCGGGTCACGGTTTGTCATAGCCCGTAATGCGTCTTTGAGCCAGAAGGATACGCTTGGGGAGGCAAGCAATTGCTGAATCCGATCTTCGGATTTCAGGCGTTGCGCCGTGGGATCCAAGTCGTGTTCGCCCGTACGTTTAGGGTGTTCAGTGCCGTTCATGCCTGGTCCTCGTGTCTGTGGGCTTCGATAAGAAGGAGCCGGCCAAGGCTCGGTTGAGGTCGAGAAACGCTCAACGAAGCTTGCCGCATTTTTGACTCAGCGCGATCAGGTTTCTGACAACCTTATTTTGCACCGCGGCAGCGGAAGCGCAAATCGCAAAAGCGCTCGCCATCGGGAGTTTAAAAAATATTTGTAAATGGCCCTAAAGTTTTCGCATTTTCGACCGATAGGTGTCTCTGCAGTTTGGGACGTACGGGATGGGCGCGCCCAGATCGGACTCAAACCACGGAACGATGCCATCACACCAGGAGACGTCATGTCGGAAACGCCCGCGGAATCTGCGTCAACCCGCGCCGCTTGTATACCGGACGCAACGAGTATGGTTGCCGAAACCTTAGCGCTCAATATCGCATACCTTTCGCTCGCGCAGCAGATGCTTCGCGGCGACAGGAAAGTGGCCATGAGTAGGCTCGGCTTCTCCGCTGAGGTCGCCGACGTGTTAGCGAATCTCTCTGTCGAGCAGGTGACGCGGCTGGCGAGCAGCAACCAGATTCTTTGCCGCTTCCGGTTTTGTGATCACGAGATGCTCGCGGCGCTCGCCGAAAAGGTGGACACCGCGCTGCTGGCTCCCATCCGACAAGCAGGCAGGCCGCCGGAGATCGAGACCGCTCCACGCACTGAGTGACGGGAGGTACTTTCTTTATGGTTTGCACCGGATAGCGTTCACGACTGACAGCCGCGGCGCAGTCGCACTTCGAGATTGCATCGACAGCAACGCGTTAGCGCCCAAATCTCGGCCATCCGAAAGATGACGGTGCTTTCGATTAAACTCCCGCATGCCAGCCACCGAAGCAAGTCGATCACGGTACGGTCCAAGACCGGTCAGTGCCCGAAACCCAACAACGATAGCGCGGGGATGTCATGCAAGACAAAAGACACGATGTCGAAGTCCCAGGATTTCAGGCGTACACGTTTGGGGGCGAGGAAGCATCTCTGAAGGGACAGGGAACGCTCACCAGTGGGTCACTGTCGTTCCGTACGCGACCCGACGATGGTCTGATGGCGGCGCTCACACGGCACCACGTCTACAGCCTCGACGTAGTCGTGGCTCGACGGGCAGAACCAGGTAGCGTCCTCCAGGTGTTCAATGACGGCGATACGGCAGAGGCTACCCTGTCCCTCTACGTGAGCGACGAGCAGTTTCGTGCGTTTGTCGAGCATCCATCCTCGGTGCTCAAGATCGGGTTTCGATCGCCTGACGATGACGCGCATCTGGTAGATGGCATCTACACACGCGATGTTCACATCGTATTCCTGTCCGCGACGCAATACCTTAACGCGCCTTCTGTCGACCATTACCGCTCATTCGACGCCGAACTTACACCCTTCATTCTCCGGGCACAGGGAAGCCAACTCGCGCGAATAGCAAGGGAGTTGCTGGAGAGTGTGGAGCGCGGAATTCGGGAGCGGCCTGTGGAAGCGTCGTCGCGCGGGGCACATCTGCATACGATCGCGAGCATACTCAGCGGGCTGCGTAGCGCTGTGCCGCGAGTGAAGGCTGATGCGGCAGTGCTTCTGGAAGATCCGGACGAATTCCGCAAACGTATCGAGGCGCTCGATAAGCAGGAAGCTGAACGGCTGTCGAATCTCTACGATAACGTCTGGCAACACAAATGGTCTGCTTCCCTGATCCAGTCCGGCAAATTTGAACAAGCGGACACGGGGGAGCTATCAACGGACACCGTGGACGAGGTCGCTCGTGACTACCTGTCCAGGCCAATGTTTTCCTCAGCGGCCCTCGAATGGCTCCTCATCGATGCGCTGCTGTTCAATGAGACGATTGCGTTCGCCCGCTCCATTGCATGGCTGCCTCCAGGCAAGCCATGGCCGCAATTTAGATATCAGGTACTGCGTAGTGGTGCCTGGTGGTTCAAGGAAGCGATTCGCCTCGGCCTGACATTTCTTCTGGCGCAGTTCGTGGACTCTGGTCATGGCGTCGGCTTCTGGGTAATCATGGGCACGATCTCGGCCGTGCGATGGCTGCGGCCGGACCCGACAATCAACGAGAGGGCCAAAGTGTTACAGCTACTGGCAGACATGTCGACAGTACAGAACTCCCTGCAGATTTTCGACTTCAATAGCCGACTGCTCCGCGATCGGCTCTACGACGTCGCAAGGCGCGGCGCTGAATTCAATCAATCCGTTTACTCATTGCTGGACAAGCGAATCGCCCGGGAAGACGTGACACGGCGTTGACATCTGGCAGTTGCGCTCGCCTGAGGGCCGCACGTCCCGGTTGGCGCGAAGGCGACCAATGTGCAAAGAAATACTGCTTGTTCGGAAAAAGCGCGAAGATACGCCTGCAAAAGCTTTCGCTTTTGCAGGCGCACCCTTACCGTGCTACCCGACGAGTGCAAAAATATGATTGCGGCATGCTGCAAAACCATTCTTCCCGTCTCAAAGCCGGTTAGCGGACTCGCCAGTAGCCACCGCCAACACCAATGCTCACGACCGGCGCCGCGTAGTAGGGGGGCGCCGCCGTGTACGCGTAGGGCGGCGCGACAATACAACCAGATAGCCCGACGATCACGCCAAGCGTGATGAGAGTCCTGAGCATTGCAACCTCCTGAAAGTCTTCATATGGGGACATCAGGGTAGAGCCCGCTCGTCTCAATGCAATCGCCTGCGGCTGATGAAGCCGCATGGCTACCAACGGCAAGGACGCGACTTTCGCATGCGAAATCCACGGTGCTATACTTGCGCCAGCCGTTCGTTCGGCACCAACAACAGAGTTAATCCATCAACGGGCTACAGCACAAGCAGTAGCGCCGATCTTCAATCCGCTGGCCATCCGCCAGTGGCCGTCTCCGGATAGTCTGTCTTACCCGGGTCCGCGCCGTCTCCCTTTCGATCTGCCGTTCAGGGCTCGTTTCCTAAGGAAAGGTCGCTCTCACGTGATACGGGTCGCACGCGCGCTACACATGATTTCGCCGACGGTATGCGATCGCCGAGGCGGCGCGCTGAGCAGATAGCAGCATCCGTCACGAAAAAAGAATGCGGTCTCAGCGTGCCGTGCCCCGCGCGCACCACAACTCCCAGACCGCTCGGGCAATGCTTTCAGCGCATTTTCTCCCGACATCAACTTCAATTGCATCCCCCGACCTGTCGCCCCGAAGGGCAGCAGGCACTACACCGCCCGCGCTTTCGCAACCGCGCCTGGCGGCTATTTGCGCGCGTCCACGCGCGATGCCTTCGTCCCCTGTCGGCGGCATCGCGCATGCACACGCTGGTTGCGAGTGCCTTTCTTCACCCGGAGTTCCATCCATGACTGACCGCACTGACGTTTCACCTCGTCTATCCGACATCGCTGACGGCGTGTTGCCCCCTGATGCATCATCGTATGCTGGCGACACGCTAGCCGGCGGCGACACCCGGGCGCGTAGCGCCAGTCTGTTGCTACGAAAGGAATGGCATCAGAACGAGACGTTTCGGCAGAAGCCGGCGTACAGGCAGTTCAGAGCTGCGTATCTTAAAGCGCTATACGGCCATCAGTTCAGCCAGCCGGGCGCCGGCACTCTTCCCGGCCGTTTCCCTCGTTCTGGTAACGAGGAAAGCCCAATCGTTATCTATCGCGCGGCTGACTCCGAAATCCCATTCGAGCATGCGCGCGTCTGTCCGAAGGGCGCACACATGCGCCCGGTGTGTGACCTGCCCGATCTCACGACTGACCCTTACGCGAGGCTCCCCATGTGGGTCACGGAAGGGGAGCCCGCGTACCACTCGCGCAGCGTGCGTCACCGGTATCTGCAGACGGCGGTCCAGGCAGGACGCCTGCGGTCGGCCAACCGCCCCGGCTTTGCTCTCTCCGCGCTCGAATTGGACGAGAGGGGAAACGTTGCGGGATTCCGTGCCCATCTCTGCACGTACGGCGAAAGCGTCCTTACGAGCGACGTACTCGGCTATGAACTGTTGATGCAACGCCTCAGTGGAGGGCGTGTCCGCCGGTCGGAGAGCGAGGCGTTTCAGGCTGGCCTCCGACCGGCAATCCGTTTGACCGGTCCGGCCGGTCGCCCCTGCGACGTTATGAATGCGCCGCCCGAGACTGGTTTCGCGCCGCTGATCGCGTTCCAGGCGCTCGTCGTGTTCCGCAACCCTCGCAAGCGGGGAGAGTGGCGTGCGCTGGTGATGGATTCTGTTGGCACGGGCGCAGACGCGACGGATCGTATCGACCTCCCGCCGCCTGGGGACCTTCTCGCCCGCTCCGGCAACGCCTTCGAGCCTCAAACGCTCGCCGGCCAGTTCGATCTGCAAGAGGCGCTCATTAGCCATCTTCTCGAATCGGCCTTCGGTGACCCACAGGTGGCGCGCGGGTGTGACCCGGAGCAGTCGGACGGTTACCAGCGGTTCGTGGAGTCGCTGGGGCGTGAGCAAAATGGCACCCGTATAAATTTGCTCGGGGTGGTGAGCGACCTGGAAACGCTGCGTTCGACGTTTTCCTTCCTCGTCGTGATCGAGGATGAAGCCTTGCTTCGCCATCCCTATATTGCCGACGACCCAGTCAGAGGGCCTTACCTCGCTGGATGGATGCGAGGCAGCGGCACCACCCGCCTGCGCGCCGCCACCTTCGACGAGCTCGAAAAGGCCCTTGCCGGTTCGAACGCCTTCTCGGGACCCAGCCTCGGATTGCTGACCCTGTTTTCCGAGTTGACGTATGCGCTCGACGGCTGGCTCTACCAGCGATACCCGGATATGCCGCTGCTGCTGATGATCGACTGAGCCTGTCCGAGCCGCGCCGGTTTAGCTTGAAAGACGGCTTCTTTTGACTCGCATTCATAGAAAAACAGGCATCGGATTCTGGGACCATCGCTGTGTTGACAACGCAGGCGTGCGCCCATCCAGACTGGGGCGGACCGCCCGCGAAACCGAAGCCGCGTGCCCGGACGAGATCCGTTCAAGTTCGGGCTCGATAGCAGCAACAGGGCGGTACGGAGTACGTCTCTCTAAGTAATCAAGAAGTAGGACGGTCATCTGCCGACCCAGTGGTCCGGCGGTCCGATCCCTTTGTGACCCTCACGCCGCTAGCCCGCAAAGGCCGGCGACTGATCACGAAACTGTCGCGTTGCGGCGCCTTCATTTGGCGCCGCAAGTCGCTTTCACGGCACGTAGTGCCCCGTCCGGCCGGAAGCCGAAAGAAGGGTGATTCCGATGAAGTTGACCTGGAAACCGATAGGTGTGCTGACCGTGCTTGGCGCAATGGCACTGGCAGGTACGGTGCAGTCCGTGCCGGCGGTTGCGGCAGCACACGCGCCCGCCAAATTAGATGGGCCAGCATTCGACGTCGCAGGCGACGCGAGGCTGCGCCCCGAGAGCATTTCTGAAGTGAACGGACAGGTTCGCCTCTCCTACGGCGGAGTCGCCACGGATCTGCCTGCGGTGTTCGAACTTAATCACGACGGGCGCTGGAGGATCCCCACGACGGTTATCAAAGAGGTTCCCGCCGGTGGCTCGGACTTGATCGTCGACCCGAGCGAAACAGGAATTCTGATGCTCAGTCTCGGCGGCAAGAACTTGCTCGTCTACACCGCCGCGTCGCACGCGTCGACTTCCAGACAGCGTAATTCCTGATCCGCGCCTGGTCCCTCTTCCCCAGCGAGTACCCGTGTTGGAGCCGTCACCGCGCGAGGTCGAGGAAGGGATTTGTCGCCCAGTTGGACAAACGGACATTGATTTTTAAGGCGTTTTTCGTGCCATGCCATCCCATTCCTTCCATCAGCGGTAGGGCAAGGGGGTTGGGTGGGTGACGCTCGACACGGGTTTCGTATGCTCGAATTCTTCAAAAAGCACCGCAGACGACTGGGCATCGCGCTCGCGATCTACTTTGTGCTGGCGCCAGTGGCGTACATGACCATTGGGGGAGCGGCGGCGCGCATGCATGTCCATCGACTGCCCGCAATTCTGGTTGCCGTTTTTGCGTTGGCGGTCTGTGGGAGGTTGGATAACCACTGGCGAGCCGGAGACTGGCGGCAGGTCTTCACCCTTAGGAGCGCCCTGGGCGCGGTCATATCGGCGGGCAGGTTTTTCAAGGACTACGGATACGCGGTGGTCGGGATTGCGATAGCGCTAGTGTGGAACGCGGGTGCGCCCCCGGCCGAAGCGATCCCGCCAGCTGCGCACAAGGTTTTTGATGTCGTCAACACGGCTGGTGCGATCTGGCTAACCTTTAGCTTGATGGTCGAGATGTTCTGGGCTGTGCTCAGTCTGCCTGATAGTGAATTTGGAAACTCGCTCTTCGGCGGCAGCATCCGGATCTTCGAACGGTTCACGATGTACATCCTCGCGATGAGCGGAATCCGCATGTATTCAGGTGCAGTTGATTCGCTCGTTAAGGCGATCATCGAAGCTCCCCAGACATCGATTGAAGTCACTTTGGGGCTTGCGATCATCGGCATCGCGATTGCCGCAGTACCACGGCGTGGGCGCCAGGTCGTGCGCCTTGTTGACACTTCTGGTGTTGCGGTCGCGGTGATCCGCACCTCGAAAGTGCGCACGCCCACGGATTTTCGCCGCACCTGTGTACACGAGATTGCACACTTGCTCCCGTTTGCCACGTTGCCCTCGTTGCCCCCCGACCTTCGAGTAACAGCATTTGATCGGGTCACCCCTCTCGACAATTACCTCGGTCGTGTCTCTTACGGTGACGTTGACTACGCGCGAACGGAGTCTTTCCGTCGCTGGTTGATGCTGGTCGATCGCGCGAGTACGGTCGGGGAGCGACTAGTGTACGGGCAAGTCACGGCCGGCGTGGAGGGGGACAACACACGATGGACCGCGCGCGCACAGAACTTCCTTGCAAGCGGTTTCGGGGAGGTTTTCTACAACACACCTGAGAACGACGCGCAGATCGCCCATAACCGCGTGGCTATCAATGCGCTACGCGACTCGCACGACGCCGCGTTGCTCGAATTCCTGCTGGTCAACCGGTCTCTTATGACCGAACTGGTCGACCTCCTCGAACAGAAGAAGGAACTCGACAAGGATCATGTGCGGCCGTATCTCCAGCGCGTGAAATTCACGGAAAGCATTCAACCGCTGAACTTCAGTTGATTACAAGGCCAGCGCTGACCGAAGGCACGTTGTTAGCCACGCCAAAACGAGAGCAGAAGAAGGAGTAACGCATGAAGAAAGAAAACGCTGAGGCTCACGCGACGACGGAACAGGATGCATCGGCACACACGGGCAACTTGGTTCTCGAGAACACGACGGCGCTCCCAACGCTGCTGGCCATGGTCGTCACACTCGGCATCTGTAAGTGCTTAGGCCTTTCAAGCGACTGGGCGCTTGGGATCATGGCGGCTGTGTGCCTCGCGGTACTGACCGCTCTGATCGTCGTAGGGGTTCGCCGCCAGCGGCGCAATTGATGACCCGAACGCGCGGCATGTCCTGTCGCGTGCCACCTGGGGTGGGCCATTTTTTGCGGCCGCCTCGACTAGTTTTTGCCGGTCCGCGGTAGAAATGCGGAAGGAGAAAAAATGATTAAGCCGAACGACCTGTGGGGCCTTTTGACGGGCACCAGTTTTTACGAGCCGGTGGGTGTGGCAGACCAGGCTACCCGGGTGACGCGACGTCGCATGCCAAAGCTTCTGAGCGAACTGCTCGAGACTCCCGAAAGTGAGTGGACGCCCGAGGATCAGAGTGTGATCAAAGGACTGCGTGAGGTTGCCGACGCCCTCATGAAGACGAATCTGCTTTCGGCGCACGCCAGTCAACTCGGTATCGGCTTTGGCGTAACCAAGGAGACGATGGTCTGTATCTCCGCGTTTGCGACGCCCGTCATCAAGGTGAAAAGCGACCACGAAGGAAAGGACACCGCAGAGCAGAACATGCTCGATTACGTGCTGGCGAACGTCAAGGTTCTTTGACTCGAGACTCACCACGTCGCTTGAAGACGCCACGTGAACGGCGGCGCGTGAGCGGATCAGAACCCGCAGGAACAGGACAGAGCCATGGCTGCAGACGCGCGAGCATCCAACGGCTCTTGTTGCAGCGATTAGCGCTTGGGCGTTGATCCTCGTGCCGGCCGTAGTTGGTCGCTTGTGATCCGTCAGCCGCACAAATTGAAGTGACAACGTTGCGAATGAAATGTTGCGGGCTTACTCATTATCCCGCGTCCAGAGGATTTGATGAATGGATACTGGCGAAGCATCCCGTGGCGAGGTCGAGGAAGAGTTCGTCGTCAGGCGAGTCATTCAACGCGCCGTAGTTGTTGCCGCCGTGCACCCGATCGTCGGCCCCGTTTTCTGGGACTTCACCGACGAGTCCGACGTGAACATGCCGGACCACCACGGACTGACGACGGATATCGAATCCGCGCAGCGCTTTCAGCCGGGGCGCGTGCCTTACGGCGAGTTCTTTGGCGGCATCCTCGAATCGAACGTTGGGACCGGGTGGGACAATGACAGTGAATGCGGCCCTTTCGAGGTGGCGATTCCCCGCGGTGATTTCGTTAACATCGCGGCGCGCGCTGACGGCGTCAGCGCGACAGACCTGCTGTCGTGGTTCCATCTGGCTGTCTGGCTCGAGTTCCCCGCGCCGCCCGCCATCCGTTTCGTATCCGACTTCAACGGTTTTCTCGGATACCGCGCCGAATGGACCGATGATCCAGGCAAGGCGACACGCTTCTCCCGATCGGAACTTGATGACAAGGACGAACTGGACTCGCAGATGGCGCACGCGCTCGGCGAGATAGTGCCGGTGGCCACGGCGATGGAGATCGGATCCTTCGGTCCGCCCGGTCGCGCGGTGAATCACGCGCTTGAAGCGGATGTTGCCTGGACGCTTCACAGGCTCCAGATCGGCAACTGGCAGGAAAGGCATGCCCGGGAGCGTCTCGCCTACCGACACGCTGCGCTCGCTGGGCGCGCGCATGCGTTATCAGGCGAAACGGGTGAAATCTCGGGGCACATACGAAGCTTTCCAGAGCTGCTCCACGCGTTTAACACGGGCCTCGCGTTGCAGCGCAGTTTCGATGCACAGCAAGGCGGCCCGAACACGCCACGCATGGCGACCAAGTAACTTGGGCACATTGTGCGCGTCCACTATCGCGGCAGACAGAGAGCCCGTGTGCCTGGCGAGTCGCGCCAAGACGCACTGGCGGCTTGATTCATAGCGCGTCGTTATTGGCTACGCGCGCGTCAATTTGATTGCTTCAATGAAGGAGGGATGTGTGAGCTTTCTTGCTGGGGTTGTGGGCTTCCTGTGCGGATCCAGTCTAGCGGGGTTTTGCGCCTATCGGATCATTCATCTGCGGTTACTGAGTGACATCCTGCTCAATCCGCAAAACCAGGGGGAAGCGAAATTTCTCCAAGAGGTTGCGCGAACGCTACATTACTGCCGCGAGGCATTCGACATCCCGGGTAGCGGCCGCCCAGAACGTCAGACACCTCTCGACGACATCCAGTGGCTCGGCCTGCGCAAAGGCGCGGCCTGTCTCGTGGACGGGATCGCCACGATGCACGACGGTACGACTGTTGACATCGCCTCTCAGCTGGGATTGATCAGCAACGCGCTTGTTCAGGCCTATGTCGGGCTGGACGAAGCATCTGTCGTGTTAAGCGGGATGGCCGAGCGAATGAGCGCTGCCGATCTCGCGAACCATCCGAGCCAAGTCATGCGCGCGATCGCCGGGCAGACGGACATGTATCCCCTGCAGGTGCCCTTGGTCGGTGTGGCGCGCGCGCTGGGCATCGACCCGGCCGTCAACGAACTAGGAACCGGCGGCGCGGCGCTTTGGGAGCGCACCCGTAAGCGACTCGTCGATAGCGCGCCCGAGCACGAACCCTTCACTGCAACGCCGGACCCGGCGGAGCTTAACAGTACATGCCTTGAACTTATCCGCGTCTATGGACAGACCATCGAGGCGATAACGTCCCGGATTGCCAATGAACCACGCATGCCGGGAGCCTGCGTGCTGCCGATGATGGGCGCCGCACGCCTCGCAGATGCCGTCGAGCATCTTGCGCAAGACGCGCTCTGTGTGCGTCCGGGCGACTCGCCTGAAGCGAAGCGGCGCCGGCTTCGGGAAGATCTTGATCGCCTCGTCAACGTACTTCCAGGAATCACGCAGCGGCTTGGGAACCCGAGGAGGGGGCAGCCGTTCACTCTGCCCGCGCAGCAGCAACTAGATCATTTGGCCCGTTCGCTGGAGTCCCACCCCATGGCAGCAGTCCACTGAGCGCCCAGCGCGTGACAACTTTTCAGGAGCAGGAATGGGCAAGAAGAAACGTTGGGACAACGACCGGGCTCGCGGCGATGCGCCGCGGTCCTCCGCGCGTAGCGTTCCGCTGGCGCAACCGCAGCCGCGTATCCTCAACCCGGTCGCGGACATGACGCCGATCGGAAGCGCAGGGTGGCCGGCGTTGCGAGCACGTCTGTTGCGAAATCGCGATCTTGGCTTCCTGCGGCGCGTCAGCGAGCACCCGGCGTTCGCCACGGTGATCATGCCGGCAGTAACTCTCGCGTTATGGATCCGGGCGTTCATGCCGGAACTCGCTGAGCGGGAGAGGGTTCACATAGTGATCGCCGGCGCCGAGCAACTCGACGGGCTGCAGCAGGGCATCTGGTATCGGCTTGTACCGTTCCTGCTCGACAGGCCGGCAATGAAATTGCAGGTCACGCTGCTTTACGAAAAGGCCGAAGCGTACCGCGCGCCGCCTCCTCAATTCGATGCCCTGCGTGAGGGCACGTCCTTCGACCTCGCCGATGAAGTCACGGCCAGTTTGGGTGCGTGGCTCGCGTCGCAGTCTGTCGCGCCGGACCTGATCATGCTGTTTCAGCCGGGATTTGAATACGCGATCGGCGACGACGGTGTGCGGCCCTATAGCTGGCTCGAAGAGGGCGAGCTGGCGGCCGCGCTTCAACGCAACATTCCGGTTGGCGTTACGGCATATGAGCAAAGCGAGTTTGAACAGGAACGGTGGCTTCTGAGCACCTACGGGGTCGTCCCTGAGGCGAAGACGGTCCAGAACCCGTTCATGACGGAGCCGTCGCCCCATCAGTTTGAGGCGCCTCCCATGGGATGGGGAAGTTTCCTCTGGAAGATCGACCCGGCATCTTCATTTGCGGTGCCGCCTGCAGACCATCCCATCCTGCTCGGCAACAGCAAGGCGACCGGACAGTTGCGCACGTCGGCGAGCGGCGAATACCCCATCGACCTGTGGAACCTAGGCCGCATGAAGGCGATGAAGTCACGGGGCAGCGGCGCGCACAGGGACGTCCTCGTTCTTGCCAACGGTCTCGCTATTGATCCACAAGACGGCGAGGTCATGGCGACCGTGAAGAACGAACTATGGAAGGTACGACCTCTGCTGAAGGTCGACGCGACGCTGATGTCGCGATATCCGCGCTCGCCGGCTTTTCCGTATGAACTGACGGTCTGGGGCGCTGAAACTTTGCACCAGGTGACTCGACTCATTGAGGACCATCTCGATGAATTCGCAATAGTCGACCCGGTTGACGGTAAGAGCATTCAGATGGGAGGAGAACCGAAGGCAGCGTAACGTCGCGGGCCATCAACGAAGCTCCCAAAATAGTTTCTGCATCGCCTGAATCTCGTGAACGAGCAGCGCATGTTTGCCGAGATGGACATTGCGAGTAAGCCACCATCGATCGACAAAGCGTTGAAAGAACTGTTCATGGACATCGTGCGCGATCTGGGTGACCGCGAGTTCAGTACAGGCCGCACGGTCGAAAGCGAAAGCCGGCACCGACCATACGTTGTGCTGTTATGAACTCTCCCACCGCTAAGCGTCTTGGGACGCTGTAGCGGGGGTTTCGCGGGTCACAGACTTTGACTTGGTACGTTGCCGCGCCAGAGGTTTGGGTCTCGCCGTCACGCCCGTCCCAGGCGTGTGCGCGTCGATCAGGACGACCGACGCCGCATTCTGGTCGCGTGGCGCCGTGTGATCGCATTGCGGGCACGCGTGCGTGCGCTGCGCGAGCGTCTTGGGCACGATCGCCCAGCACGCGGCGCAGCGCTGCGATGGTTTTAACTGACGCGTGTTCGACACATGCAGTCGCGTACCAGCCTCTACCGCTTTGTACGTGAGCATGTTGTGCGCCATGCTCAATCCGGCCGACAGAATCTCGCGATTGAGTCCAGCCTTTTGCTTGACCATCCGGCCGGGTTTGTCTTGCGTGCCGGCGGCCGAACGGCTCATGTGGTTGACGTGCAATTCTTCGGTCGCGATGAGCGCGCACGATGCAACCATGCGCGAAGTCGTCTTGTGCAGGAAGTCTTGGCGTAGGTTGCCGATACGCTCATGCAGGCGTGCGACTTGATTGCCCAGGCGCTTGTATCGAATGGATCCGCGTTTCTTGCGTGCCTGCTGGCGTTGCAGATCCGCCATGCGGGGCATCTCCTTGCGCACGAATCGCGGATTGGCGATGGTCTCGCCATTGTCGAATGTGGCCCAGTCGTTGAGGCCAAAATCAACGCCGCGATGCGAGTCGCCGGTACGTTCACGTGCGCATGCGTTTTCCGATACGCGCAGCGTGACAGACGCGAACCATTCGCCGTTCTTGCGCGTGATGGTCAGGTCGTTGGGCTTTGCGCCGCGGTCGAAGCGATGCCTGCCTCGCGCGCGGATCGACATCGCATCTGTACCGCTACCGAGGCGAATCGTTGCGCCGCGCGTACCGTTCTGTGCCAACTTCCAGCCGGCAGGGTCCGGATAGCAGAATCCCGAAAAGCGCTTGCTGGCTTTGAAGCGCGGAAAGCCCGGCGTGTGCCCGGCTTTGACGCGGCGAAAGAACGCCTGAAACGCGAGATCCAGCTTGCGCAAGGTCTGTTGCAGCGCATGCGAACCCAGCTCGACCATCTCCGGCCTGTCCGCTTTGATCTCCGGCAGCACATTCTGTTGGTCGTAGTAGCTGATCGACTTGCGGTGCTTACGGTAGGCGTCGATGCGCTCCTCAAGCGCCGCGTTATAAAGCTCACAGTGCAAGCGAATCCAGCCCGTCAGGCGCTCGGCCTGGGAGGCATTGGGATACAGCTTGAAGGTGACTTTGCGGCGTTCCATGAGAAGAAGGTTAGCGTGAGGTCTGGCCAATGCAAACGGGTTGATGGGGTTCAACCTCCCCCGGTAGACCCCCTGCTGACTGGTCGGCTTCGCCTATGGGTTCGCAAGCGAACCGGCCGCCCTAGCAGGGGGAATGCCCGGACATTAGTTCGGGCTTGCCGAAATGGGCGACTGCGGCCTCTTGCGTATGGCAAACGGTCCCGCAGTGAAAGCAACGCCATTCCAGTTCGGCCTTCACCCCTCGTCGTGCCATCACCAGCGGGTTGTGGTGGCATTCCCATGCCTGGTGGCCACTGTCGTGGCATACAGCGCAGTTATTGCCATCTGGCTGCAACTGCATTTTGGCGTCCTGTAGGTCGCGTATGGCCTCGTCGTACTCTTCGGCAGTGATACGACCAGATGCTTCCCGGCGAACCACCGATGCGAGAAGTCGCCAGCGGTCTACGCGCTGTTCAGTCATTTTTGATTTCCTCGTTACAGATACGCTGTCCCACCACATTTTCGCGATCGCCAAAAAATGCCCGGGCGCGGGACGGTAGCTCAGGCTTTGCTACGCGCGCGGTCGGCGTCCGGCACCTCATAAACACGCGCTTCGTCGGATTCTGGCGCGCCGCCAATAACAGCGACCGGGCGGATCCAGCGCACGCGACGAAGACTGTAGGCCGGCCCGTGCGCCTGGTTGCGCCAGTGGCCCCTACGCCAGGTTGCTTCGCGCGGCGACGCTGCGGCCTGCTGGCTGAACAGTCCGCCGACACGCAGAACCCTACGGTAGCCCATCGCATTAAGTTTCGAGCGGGCACGCTCGGTCTCTTTGGACGTTCCCTTCGTCGCCTTGTCGATCCACTTCTGTGGCGTTCCAGGCTGCCAGCTATCCCGAATGTCGCCCTGGTAGGCGGTGATGAAACAAAGCCCGTTGGCGATCAGTTGAACGGCCTTGCGGTAGGCTTCGCGGTTTTGATCGATATGCGCGAGGAGGGCGTCGACTTGCTGCCTGACCTCAGGTGCCGCTGTGACATCGGCCTCTGTTTTCAGGGCGCGCTCGAGGTCGACCTGATCATCCCTCAGCGATTTTTCGATTGCCTCGTCTATCGGGCAGTCCCAGTACGCTTCGAGGATCCGGGTATCGAAGAACTCGCCGTGCCGGTCAAACCAAGGCGTCGACTCGGGCTGAGGCGCCGTCAACACGACCCGCATGCTGTGGCCGGGGGTGTTGAGGACAAATGCGCCAGTGACCTTCGCTCCGTTGCTGAACGCAATCGCGTGTCGCGACCCGAACGCGATGTACATCGTATCGAATGGGAAATGAAGGTCCGCAGGCCGTACCTCACCCGGGTCAGATCGCGCCAGCGCTTCGATCAGCGTGTCGTCGAAGTCATAGAGAATCGAGCCGTGTCGCAGCCATTCGCCGTAGGCGAGCCCACCTTGCGCCTCGCGCATGATTCTCGCCCTTATGGGCTTCGGTGCCCCTGGGCACCCCTCCAGCTCGCTGAGGTAAGCCTGGTAGAAGAAGGAGCTTCCGGGCTTGGCGAGCTTGGTTGAGGTGTCCGAAGGCATGATCTTCCTGACGAATTCGGCCAGATATGGGCGAGTTCGCTTGAAGAACTGCGGAAAGTATTCGACTTTGGCCATGAAGGTACCAGATGCATCCGGCGCGGCTGCGCTACGGGAAAAGAGGCGAGAATACCGGCGAAACCGGCAAGGGGGAAGCATGCGGCGGAACTTCGAACCGCACCCGCCCCAGCTCAACAACCTAAAGGGCCGTCAGTGGGTATTTTGCTCCGACGCGCGCCGGACGCAGCACGGGCACTCGCGCAGCTCGGCAGCGAGGTCGAGCTTCACTTTGTGGGTGTCAGCAATACGGATCGCGACCACGCGTTCCACCGGCAATCCTACCCGCTCCGCTTCCCGCCGGTACCAGTCCCAGAAACCCGGATGCGCGCCCGCGTTCGAGAGCGAGTGCTCGTCAGCAAACTCGGCGCAGACCGGCGCATTCTGGAATACCACGTGCGCCGGCGGCGTACCTTCTGCTCGGTCGTCGCGCGGGTAATAGGATATAACCCGGAACCGGCGGCGAAATGAGGTGCCGGCGAACTCTTCCGACTCCCAACGGCGGAACGACACTTCGTCGAGCACTCGCGCGGCGGCAGCGCGTAGTTGGCGCGGGGAGAGCGGACCAACGTCATTTTCGAACTGGGTCCGGGTGAGAACGGTTACGACGTAAGAGCGGGGATCCGCTGGGGAGCCGTTTGCGAGGATGCCCACCACGAACTGACCTGCGGCTTCGTCGTACATCAGATGATACGTACGGTCAGCGTCACGTTCACGGGAGCACCAGGGCAGCAGGACCGCCTCGCGCGCCGCGATCATCTCGCGTACTCGGCTAGGCTGGATGGACGAGCGTTCGAGCGAGCGTTCGTGTGCGTGTGTGCTTAGCATGACGTCGGTACTGCGGGTCCACAGGCGAGCAGCGAGATAGATGGGGTTTGCTTGTTTCATGACGATGGCTTTCCGTTTGTCGCGAGCGACGATTAAAGAGATTCCATCGTCTCTCACGCATCGCGGGTTGCAAGCACGCCGGGATCGCCACGCCTCAAGGTTAGTTACCCACCGAGGCCTTCTGCCGCTTCTCTTTGCTTGTGTTCCGGCGTACCGGCTTTTCCTATGCTGCCCGTCGCCGGGATTCGCGGATAATTGCCCCGATCCCTTCTGCGCCGAGTGCAATCCACTCGTAAAACTCTTCGCGCGGTAACGCGTCGAGCCACTGGTTAAACTCTTCTTCGGTCATCGAATCAAAGCGAAGGGACATTTCGATGATCTTCGCCGTCACTCGCTCCAAGGCGTTAGCGTCCAAGTGCGTAACGCGCGAAGCATTCAACGTCGAGGCCGCATCCTTTTTCGCGGCTCGCGTGCGAAAACCTGTAATCCCAATCATCAGCTTCTCCGTGTTGATGCGGGTCTACCGCACTTGATGGGGTCAACCTCCCAGCTAGACCCCTCCTGACCGGTCGGCTTCGCCTATGGGTTCGCAAGCGAACCGGCCGCCCTAGCAGGGGGAATCCGCGGGCATTAGTTCAGGAACCCGGAGCCAATCATCACGCCAGGAGGTGCCTTTCGTGCCGACGGTCACACTCGTTTCCCGGTGAACCGCGAGCGTACAAAAATCAGCTTCGGACATTTGCGCCTTACGGGCGGCTTCGACCATCCGCCGGTAGTCTTCCGGGTGCAAGTCAAGATTGATCGATACCCTTTGTACAGATTCCATGATGCTTACCTTAATCGCTCGCTGCGTTGAAGGCGCCTAGCGCGCCGTCCGTGGTGGTTTGGGAGGGCGCAAACCCGGCAACCGGCGTCGTCGCTGACCCCTCGCCGCGCACATGGGCGAGAAAGAGATCCAGCGTCGCGTGAAGTGCCTCCATGGTCCGCGGGGTTGGAGCGAGTCCGGTGCGCGAAAGAAACTCGCTCGTCGCACGGCGCTTGTGGCGCGCGATGTCGGAACTGCCGGCCGCGCGTAGCGTGTCTTCACGCACGTACACCAGGTCGTCGGATCCCATGCGCTCTACGCACCAGGTGATTGCTGACAGCTTGCCGAATTCCGTTTCGCCGACTGGAAGGTCGTCGCCAAGGTTCAGGTAAATGCGCTCGGGCGCATGGGTGATCCGGGTTTCGCCGCTCATCGTTTAGCCTGTGTCAAATACATTCCGGTGGACCCCTGGCGCCCCAGGGGCAGAAGGTCAGCGACCACCACATCTCATGCCTGCTGCGCGATGTTCATCATCACAGTGTCTGCATACTCTGCAAGTTCGTCGTTTAAGCCGGCGCGCCGCCGGCGCGCGCGACTCAGCGTTGTGCGCCGGCCGACGGACTGGTGATCATTCTAGGAGCCGCGGCGCGCCGATCTCTGGCACTCAGACTACCGACGGTCAATGTGGAAACCGGCCGGAAAAGAACGGGTTTATCGCTCTCATTCAATTGCGGAGAAGGGGACGAGATGGCGGCGCAAGGGCGACATTAGAAAGAAGAGGATGCAAGTCGAAGATGCGGCCGTGGCTGCGAGCACAGCAGCGCGCGTTTCAAACGACGCGGTGATTGCCGTCGCTTTTCGTTCGGGGGCTCGGGAACGGCTCCGCACAATAAGGCACCTTCATTCGCATGCTGTGCAGCCAGCACAGTGGAATGCCCGCTGAGGCGGAACGCGCCGCCGGCGGCGGGCAGGTCTCGCTGAAGGCGCGCTTTGCTAAGCGCGTCAGCCCAGTCCGCGCTGCTTCGCGTGTTCAGAGAGGGCTCTTCCAGGCTAGGTTGCCCAATAAAGTTTCCGGCCCTTAACGAGCATCACCGGGGCGTCCAAATAGAGGTAGGGTCACCGTCCGTCGCTATCGCGATTTCGCAGTCATGTCCGGTATGTCCTCGCGTGTGGCAGCGCGGCCGACTGGCGGAATGAACTGCTCTCTCCGTATCGACAGCGTCGTCGGCAGGCCATTGCCTTGTCTCCTGCAAATGGAAGTTAAATTCGGTGCGCATTCAGCGAGGACTGCGGCAGTGGAATTGTCATAATCCGTTGACCGCCAGCGGCGGCTTTGTCTTGGTTCGCAACAGAGGGCAGCGGGCATGAGCATCAAACAGAACGGCGGGGCACCGGGACGCGACATCCTGAGCGCGATTGCATGGGCCGAAAACTGCGAGCGGGAGATCCTCACGGGAGGGCGCGCGCTTAGCTCACCCGAAACCGTCGACGCTATCGCGATGGGAGTACGCGACCCGCAACGCGTGAGGGTGCTGATCGTGGAGAGAATCGAGGCACCCGCCGACCGTGATCTCCAGACGCTGGTGAATGAAACGGGGCTTTTCAGCGGCCAGCTCGCCGGAGTGACCCTCGGGTATGGAATCTATATCGTCCGGGGACACGAAACCCGGGAACTGATCTCGCACGAGTGCAGGCATGTCCACCAGTACGAGCAAGCTGGGTCCATTGCGACCTTCGTTCCACGATACCTGGCACAGATACTCTCACTAGGCTATGAACGGGCGCCGTATGAGATCGACGCGTACGAGCACGAGATCCGGGAATAAGCACATGCACGATAGCAACACGCGCTGGATGGAACGTAACGGCGAGTGGACCCATCCTGCTTACGGGTTGGTGCGCCGACGCAGTTCGAGTCGGTGGGAGTGTCTGGATCCCTCAGGCTCTCTGCTTGGCCCCTTCTCCAGCGATGACGACGCACGCGAAGCGCTCGAAACGGTTTGGGACGGGTGGGTGCGTACCTCTGAGGTAACCTGGGCTCATCGGTACTTCGGCGAAATACGCCAGCTGCCCGCGGGCCGCTGGGTAGCGACATCTCTGCGGGGCCGCCGGCTGCTAACCCGGCCTGACCTTCTCACGGCCATGAACGATCTCCACCACCATGTCCGCTGGTGTGGCTGGATATCCCTGGGAGGCCTCTGCACGGCGACGCTGTCTCTCGCGATCCTCGCTGCCACGCCATCCCTGGGTGGGCTGCCGGCAGGCGCCCTGGCGCTTCTCGCGCTAGCAAGTGGTCTTGCCGTGCGTTCCGTCAGTCTCGCCAAGCCAACGGAGCTTCGTTTGAGCCACCGCGAATTCGGCGGGATCATGGACGGTTGTCTTGTGCTTCTGCTCGGCGGAGTATGGCAAATGGTCGCTGGGCACTGGCACTGGGTTCCTGATGCTGACACAGGGAAGCTGGCGCTTGGTTTTGGCGCGATTGGACTTGTTACCGGCCGCGCGCTGGAGTGTCTGGCCGATATTGCCATGCGACCGAGCAACAGCGTCGGCTACGCGGGGCAGCAGCAAAAGAAATAACGGCCACCGGAATATCGTGTGGAAATTTAATGATGCGCTGCGAGAAAAGGGGCTAATCGTGAATTCTAAAGAGCCGAGGAACGTGGTCAACGACCACGTCGACAGACTGCAAAGGGAGCGTGACGGACTGCTGGACTTGTTGCGCAAACTGATCGATGGCGATGTTGGCCAACAGGCACTTTGGAAGCTATCCGAAGGCCAGGGTACTGAAACCGCAGACGGGAAAACGTGGCTTGCCGCTAAAGCTGTCGTCGACGGCGCCAACAGCCCTGCCACATGGCAACAGGAATTTTTCATTCCACACCAAAATCCGAATAACCAAAATAACTGACCGCGACGCAAAGAGTCGCAAACCTCGGGGGAATGAGATGGACTGGAAGAAGCGCGAAGGTGATCACTGGGAGCATCCGAAATATGGCGAAATCAAGGCGCAGGGCGGCGCGTGGTACAGCACCAATCCTGCGGGTGAAGGACGTACCTTCGACACGCTCGACTTTGGGAAATCCTTTCTGAAGGCCCTGTGGAATGGCTGGAATAAGACCGGCGAGCGCGAGTGGACGCATCACCGACTCGGACGAGTGTTCCAGTCGTCCGAGTCGGGTAAGTGGTGGCTGCAGGTCCCGGGCAAGGACGGACGGGTGCTAGGACCTTACGAGCAGTCGAATTTTGCGAAATACGAATCGAAGAAGCTCTCTCCCATTATTCAGGCAGGGGAAGCCATGCATATCGCCTACCTCATCGCCGTCTTCATGGTGATAGTGGCCGCCGCTGCGTGCGCCCTCCCGATGAAAAACGTGGTTGAGATTGCGCTGGTGACCGGGCTTGTCGAACTGTGGACGAACAACTCCATGCGCTCTCTCATCAGTCGCATCAAAGGGCCTGCGCTTACGTCGACCTTCATCGTCGGCGGATACGCGATCGTGGGCCCATCGCTTACCCATGCAATTCCACTTTTGCAGCCGCAAGGATGCGGCCCGGTCGAGCTGAACTGCGCGCTTGGGCTGGCTGTGGTAACCCGGCTGGTGGACATGGCGGTACACGGCGTGAAGGTACTGCACGGGGCGGCCGCCCTGGTGCTCTGGGAGGATTCCGGCCGCGTCGTGAGCCACCGCCCAGAGGCGCCGCGCTAGCGCGAGCGGTGGTCGAGGAGGATGCGCCGTCCGTTTGCCGTTGCGCCATCCCTGTCACTCCGTGCTCTCCACGCGCTTTGATGTAGCAACGCGAAGGCAGTCCCTCCCGTTGTGGCTAATACGGCCAGCCTTGCGAAGCGCCTGGAGGCGACGATCATCTACTCGGAAGGGTTCGACTTGGCGCGGCTTACCTTCGCTCTCGGATTCCTATTCCCGGCTAGTTGTTTCCATCGACGGCAAAGCATGGTGACGTAGTCTCGGTGACTCAACGTGCCTTTGTAGTAGCCAAGGGACCAGGCATCGTTGCACTCGACCAACGCTGTCTCTCCCGAGTCCAACACGCCAGCATCGATGCTGAATGCCGCAGGCGCGTTCGGATCGCGAGCCATCAGGGCCGCCATCTTTTCCACCTTGATTTCGTCGGGATCTGGCATGTTGTCAGGTCCATCATCGTAGCGCCCCTTGCCGCAAACCTTGCCATCGACGACGTAGTATCGGAACTCGGAAAGCCACGTAACGGGCTCACTGACCCAGACCAGTGTTTCCGGTGGTAGAGACAAAAAGGCGTTGTATTGCGCCCGGTCGTGGAACGACAGGTGGTCCGGGTTGCCGAACGTGTCGATAACGAAACCCGTGAAGAGCTTGGTCGTTGTCGGCTTGATGAAATAGTGGCCATGAACACTACCAGCGGTGCGTTGCTCCAACTTACGATGAAGATAGGAGATCAGCGCCTCCGGGTAGGACAGGTTTGCCGGTTCGGCTATGCCTGCCAGCGCCATTGCTGCCCGTACGAACTCGACACTGCCGACAGGCACAGTAGTCCCCTCGCGCAGCGCTTCGGCGTGAGCCTCTATGGACTCAATGCGAGCGGACTGGATCGGTACGTCAGCCGTCATGGCGTATTGCATGACAACCCTTTCCTCCGTGTGTGAGGTGCCGGCCTGACGAACGATGGAGAAATTGGTCACGACGATGCCTTTCCGCTTAGGTCCGCGTTGCATAAGACATTAAGCAAGCTGCTGTTGCCGCACATCCAGTTCCTCCCGCGTGCGGTCATACATGTCCCACATTTAGCGGGTCGAGTTCGCGCAGCTTCCCGGCGTGCCAGTCTTCAGCCGTCAGCAACAACGGCGCCCACTGCAGATACTCGGCCCGGGTGCGTGGATCGGCGAAGAACTGCCTGAAATCGCCCGGATGGTACGCCGACATGTTTAGCATCGCGTTTGCAGGTACGGACAGGGTGCAACGGATCGGGTCACCATGCCACTTCCGCGATTCCCGCTCCCAATTGAAAATCGCTGTCCTGGCTCGCGGTTTCCACTCGACGATCGTTGCGATACGCCCGGGGCCGGGATTGTCATGTGGCTTGTAGAACGTGTACCGATAACTCGGCGCTCCGGTACGATCGTCGCGATCTCGCCGGGCATTTTCCTTTTCCGCTTCCCGAGCCATCCAGTACCGTTCTTGTCCGACGACAACGCTACCCGGACCCAGCAACGCATTGAGCCGGATGCGATAAGCCTCGAAATCAGGCTTCTCCCCATCGTGCAGCGCGAGGGTCGCGTCGTACACGAGCTTGACCGAACGTGCGAAGCTGTCCGGACGCCACGTTTGAACGACAGGGTGCGGATGCAGGATCTCCGAACGATCGAACAGGCCCTGGATGACGACCGCCACACGGTTGTACTCCTTGATTTTCCTCTCGATCTCTTCCATCACGTCATCGAAGTGAACGTTACTGCGGTCGAAGGGCTTCCACTCGTGCGGGCGAAACGTCCCGAAGTTGGGAATATGGACGGAGTCCCTGAGGGAAGTCACATGCGGGTCGTGAAACGTGTCCTTGTCCGGGTTTGCGCGACGCCACGTCTTCGACTTCTCCTTTAGATCACGATAGGCTGCAAGATGCTGCTCGTACTCGGCGCGGGTGACCAGCTTGTCCACGCTGTTCGCGAACATCCGCACCATCATGGGCTCTCCCTCGCGGTAGACAGAACCGTCCGGAAAGATCATCGGCCCGAAGTCGATTTCGCATGCGATGCGCCACACCTGGTCGCCGTTACGCACGTATAGGAACGTCCACTTATCCGCCTGTTCCTCGTCGATCTTGATGAAAGCGGTCAACAGGTCTCCGTGAGTTTCGCGCTCCTTCGGGGAGCGACGGACTCGCATTGCAACGAGCGTGCGGGGGAAGGGGAGGATACGGTCTCGGTTCTCCGGGCGGCACAACCAGGCGTCGAATTCACCGATGTCACGGAAGTCCATTCCGCCCGCTTCGTAAGCGAGCAACGCTTCCTCGTCCATATAGAGGCGGCGTTGCATGACATGCAACGGCTCATCGTAGTCGGACGGTGAGCCGTTGCAGCATTGAACCGCGCTTTCAGACAGGCCGGCGTATAGGCCGAAGCTGAACAGCCGATCGTCGATCGTTTTGATCGTATCGCGCATCGGCACGATGGAAGCTTCGAGACTCAGCATAGACGCCTTGATCCAGATCGACAATTTCTCGTTTGCCTTCTTGAGACCATCGTGCAGCGCCGGGATTGTTTTTTCCTTCGCGACAGTCAGCGCAGTCTTGTAGGCGTTCAAGTCAACCTGCCCGGACAGGGCAACAAGCGCGGAGCTTGTCGAACCGCTCGATGGAGTCGCAGGACCAGCGATCGTCCGGGAGTTAGCCGTACCCAAGCGTTGAGTCAAGTTCTGGATTTCCGCCACTAGCTCGTACGCGCGAGTGCGCCAATGCTCGACCCGGCCAGCGATCACCGCCTCGGGGTTTTCCTCCCGGCGCAACACCGTCCAAAAATCGTCCAGGTGAACGCGCGTATACGAACTTCCAGGGCTCCGGATCTCAACATAGTTGCTGCCGATGTGCATCGCACAGCCGAACCACTCGTACTCGTCGCCCTTCTTCCGGCGGTTTTCCTCGTCATCCCAGCTGGCAACCGACTTGACCCAGTACCACGCCCCGAGTTCGAGTTCTCCTTGCCCGCGGTCGATCGTGACATCCGGATCACCGGAGACGTTCGATTCTTCTTGAAGTGGCTTGATGATGTTCTTGTTCATAAGATTCCCCGTGAAATCAATTTCACGAATCACTCAAACGGACCAACGTTGAAGTAGGGTGTCGGGTGTTCGGCGCGGCATGTTCTTTCTCTCCACTGGCATCTACCGCTGCGTCGCAATGGCGGGCGTTTCGCAGTTGTCGGCCTGCATGGCGAGCATCAACTGGTTGAGGGCGTGGAAGGTTCGTGGCGAGCGACCGCCCCCAGTTCCGGGTACGCAGAATTCGAGACTTGCACGGCGGTCATCGAAGACTATCGAGACGCACACGTCACCGTCGGGCTGCTTGAGCATCACAAGGCGACCGTTGGGGTTCATATCGTCGCGTCGTCCAATCAGGACGTTGCGGGTGATGGACGACTCGCCTTCGAGCGCTGAAGAGTCACTGTCGATTTGCTCTTTTGCGAGTCGTAGAATCTCCGCTCCAGCTCGCGTCTCGGCGAACGGCGTGCCGTCATCTAGCTTGAATTCCTTTACTTCCGCTATAAATCTGTTTTCCATTGCAACGTGCCCTGTTATTCGTTCGGGTCATTATTGCGCGACAAAACTGCGCTGCAATCTCGAGTAACGGCTCGCAGGCCATGGGCTTTCAGGGGGTGACAGCCAACTGCTGTGTCTTACCGAATCTCTACGGCTGGGCCTAGGGAAAGCCACAAGCGTAGGCTGCGAGGCTGGCAATGGGCACATCTAAAACCCGCGAGAGAAGCCCGGAGAATCCCACAAAGCGAGCACGACATAAGCGTGTCTTGCACTTGCCAATGGCGCGTGCTGCGGCCGACGACATAGCCCTTCAATGCTGGCTCATCTTGGAAACGATTCGACAAGGCCGGGCTGACAGCAAACGCGCATCTCATGGCGTAAGTGATCCTGTTGTCCGGCTTTCTCACGGCGGCCGGTCATGGGCAACTCGATGCGGCGCAGCTCACCAGAGCGTTAGGAAGCAGCGTGTGCCAGCGACGCGACGACGTCGGCATGCGTGACCCGCATCTCAGTACCGTCGTGCAGATAGAGGTGGCCGCGCCCCTCTCGAGGAAGTTGCCGGTCGGGGCGCCCAGTCCCGCAAGAGCTATGAGTGTCCTCTTTACGCGCCGCCAGCTTCGCCGCCGATCTGGTTCGGGCCGATGACTTGCATCTCGGGATTTGCAAGCAAGACTCGCGCGGTTGCTAAATCCTCAAGGTCCAGCGTGAAGGTTGCCGCCATCTGCGCTGGGAGGGTCGGGCGGCTCTCGTAATAGGCATGGCCAGCGTCTGGTGCTTTAGCCACATAGGAGTAACTTCGTACCTGACGCAGCGGCAGTATCAGGCTGTCGGGGCACCAGTCCACAGTGGTGTGTCCACCGTCGGCGGCGTCTAGTTCGCGAGCCTTGCGTGCGATCTGATAGGTCGTCAGGTCCACTATGCATTCGTCGACCACGAGCCACGCGTGATACGGAAAACCCTTGACGCCGGGGGGCAGGTATCCGGCAGTGTTAGGCGTGTGCGCAATGACGTCCCCGTCACCGCGTCCTACGCGCCAGGCCGCGAAGCCTACCGCGATCTCGCACGCAAACCCAAGGTCCGCCATCAGATGTCGACCCAGTTCGGCGTGCAGGTAGCAGTCACTCCCCAGGTGCGAGCTTGCCGCGGTCGCCAGCCGGCGAAGCGCCAGTCCAACCTGCTCTACAGCCTGCGTGAGTTGTGCGCGTCGAGCCTCCGTGGCTGCGCTGCGGTCTTGTCGACGTTTTGCTTCGCCCATTGAAATGCTCCATTTTTCTCTGGGTCCCGACGGATTTTATCGGCTTGCGGGTTGGGAGCCGACTTTACCTCAATCCTGCCAGCGCAGCCTCAGCACAGCAGGGCACCGGGCGACGGTCTCCCGCCAACGCTGCCATTTTCGGTCTTCGGTAGAGGCGTGGACGCGATTCTCCCCATCAGGCGGGCGAGTTTTTCGTAGTCGAAGTGATGCTCGTCCACGGAAATTCCCGTTGCGACCAGAACGTGGGAGACCAGTCCGACGACATCGGCGACGTTTTCCGGCGTGACGCCGCTTGCGAGGCCCAGATCAGTAGGCGATCGCTTCGGCCAGCTTCTCTCTCCACCCGCAGTCCTGGCGAAATGAACCAGCTCGTCGTGCATGATACGCAGCTTCGAGACGTCGGCGGCTACGCCGGTCGCGCGACCACTGCTGGTCGGGATCATCCCGATCGCACACGCTGCCGCGGCCGCGAGCCCGGGTGCCGGCTCCGGCGCCTGATACTTGAACGCCACAGACGCGAAGAAGAGATGGTCCGGGTGCCGCCAGAGCCGCTCTGAGATCGACTTGGCAGCATCCGAGATCGTCGAGCTCGAGACTCCGGGGCGGTCGGTCCACGTCGCGTCGAGGCCTGCTTGCAGGCTGTGCTCGAGCGACACATGGGCGGGGAGGGTCAGGTGATTGACGCCCACCTTCATTGCGGGGTGCTGGGCCTTGATGGTCTTCGCTACAGGAATGAGCGGGCCGTCGTTCGACTCCATCGAGATCAGGAGGACGCCAGTGGCACCGAGCTCCGCAGCCATGGCAGCGTTGTCGATCGCGACGGTGTCCGACGTGTAGTGGATGACGGGCCAGACTTGAGGCTTCTGCATGGATCCTTTTTCCTATCAGTTCGCGCGCGGGCAGGCAAGCCTTGCCGCACCAGTACGCAGGGTTTGATCAAGACGCTCAAGAACCACCTGCGCGAGGTTCAGGTCGAACCGGTCGTCCGCCGTGCGGAGTTTTCCTTCCATATCGACCCAGTACGGCGACACCCCAGCGGCTCGCTGAATCGCGAACAAGGCGTCTGCGATATTGTCTGGCCCGAGGCCCCCTGCATAGCCGCACGAAACCGCTGGCAGCGGGGCAGGCCAGTCAGTGCGCGCGAGACCTCGACCCCCAGATGCGTCAAATAGCACGACATGATTCGACTCTGCCTGCAGGGCGCGCCAAAGATCAAGGTTGGCGGCGTTGTGCTGAGTAATGATGGTCTGTCCGGCATGCCGTCTGACCATCTCGCGGATCGCTTCGATCTCGAAATTTTCGGCCCGGAAGTTCACCTGAATGCGGCCGAAGTGACGAGCGGTGTCAACGACCGGACCGACCCCAGCGATCAAGTCTCGCACTGCCCTTCCGCATACATGCAGCGCCAGATTAGGAACATCTCCGCCAGGGCGTGCGCGCGAGACAAGGCGCTCTAACCACGCCTCGGACGGATAACGTCCGTTGCCGCGCTGAGTCTCGCTGTAGAGGATGCCCCACTCGACGATTGGGAAAGCGTTCGCGGTTTCCCAGAGCGCATCGATATCGGTTGTGTCGTCTGCGCCGGTAAGCGTGCATCGCGTCAACGTCCAGTCCATTTCGGCTCCACTGAGAGTTGAGGTAGGTTGTGCGCGGAGCCTTGCTTCAATGATTCGAGCCCGCGTATCGTCAGGCCGAGTGTCCCATCCGTACCTCTCATTGCAAGGGCAGATACGAAGCCAAATTAGCCGTGCGGTTTCTAGCCACCAGACGTGGGCTATGAATTGATTCGCACAAGCCCGGCGTTAATCCGGGACTCGGTCGGTGCGGTGCCGACTATGCGGGCAAGGTACGAAACCCGACCATCCGTCGGGTAAAGTATGGGAGGCAGAGTAGATTAGGGCGCTAGCATGCGGTCCGGGGAGTCGGGCCGGGGTGAGCGGCAGACAGTTGCCCCTTTTAGCGGCCGCCCGCGAAATCCAGAACCCGGTGGTCTGGCTAACTCGTCGCGTTCTGCTCGAACGGTTCGTAATCGTCGAGATGCTCTATGTGTCGTTCGACGTCGTTGATATCAAAGCGCCCTTGCCAGACTCCGTACATGGCCACTTCGACCGCGAGCTTGCCCCTGGTGTCCGGCGAATCAAAGGCCGCGGTCCGCAGCGAGCGAAAGGCCGATTCAACGTCACCGTCTCGCGCGAACTCCTCGCGCACGGCACCGTCGACCTCCATTGTTTCCGCTACGACGCTAAAACGCCGCGAGATTGTGTCGCCCATGAGACACACGCGGCAACCTTCGGGATTGGCCACACGCGCGTTGAGCAGGGTGATCCCAAAGAGGTTCTCAATCCTCTCGCGCTTCTCCGCGGGAAGCGCGCGATCGACTGGGATGGAGCAGTGCGGACACAGAACTGGTAGGAGATACTGATGAGACACGATCGAAATGGTGTCCGCCAAAGTCGCTCGCTGGCGTCCGGTATGGGGAAGAGCCAGACGCTCAAGAGCAAAAATGGCTGATTTTGCCCGCAGCGTGGCTAGCCCGTAGGCGGGTAGCGCCGTCCAATCTCGTAGGTCTCCGAGGTACGAAATGTCAGGGCGCGCGGCAGCCAGCGCGCGAGCAGTGGTGTAGGTCCCATGGTTACTTATCCCCGACACGATGCAGATTCCCGGGCCGTCCAAGCTGGACAAAAGGCTTTTGAACTGGTCCGGCGCGAAGCCGAGCATCTCGAGAGGGACGACCCTGTCCACCTGACGGATCTTGATGGCAGCATCACGACCACCCACCACGTGAAGCGACCCAATCTCGAGCTCCAGGCGAGCGTTCCCGATGTGCGAGAGCGTGCGAACCTTGGCAATCGCACCGTAGGGGTTATTGTCCTCGTCGATCGCGAACGTCCAGTCAAGGATCTCCCGGGCATCTTCGATCTTGATGTGCTCTTCGCGGCTGAGGTCAAAGTGATTTCGGTACCGCACCCCCGTCTTGTCGTAGATGTCCCGAATGTGAATCACGTGGGCGCCGCGCGACTCCGCTTCACGCAGCAAAATGCGCAGTGCCTCAGGGATGTGTGTCGGCGCGACTTCCGTGTTCGACCTTCCGGGCCTTGGCGGTCGCGTCAGTGCGGAGGGGCGAACCTGCTCAATGATGCTTTCGGCATCCGAAGGGGTGAGGGGATCTCCGCCCGCCGCGCGTCGATACGCCACAAGCCGCGAGACCTGATACGCGCGCCGCTCGGCAAGGTCTGTATCGGAAAGTGCTTCGTCGTCGAGCGATCTTTGTGCGCCGCCGGCGTTGGTTACCTGCTGGAGTTCGTGCCAGTCCTTATAGCCGAGAACGTATGCGACTTCGTTCTGGGCGTGCGGTATCGGCAGGCCAGTAGCATCGACGTGAAACTTGGAGACCCGCTTCGGGCGGGACATGGAAGAAAAGAGGACGCGCATGGTGATTTCCCGTTAGCCGGCCACATGCCCACTGTGCGGCCGAACTGGAAAATCGACCGTGGAAACTGAAAAAGCAATCGTCGGTTCGGAGAACTATGCCAGTGTGGGCGGCAGCGGGGCGACGGGCACCATAGCGAGAAGGCTAATGGGTTTTGAAAACTTCGTCAACGCCATTGCGCTGAAGTGTTGCAGTCAGAACTTAGAACTCGGCCAGATCCTTGCATCCGAAATTGCCGCTAGGGTCGCGTGTGTTGCAAAGAATCATAAGGTCCCGGGTGAGGGACGGCTCAGCAGAACACGGGTTCGTCTTTGAACGCGCTGACCCTGAAGAGAATCTGGCGGCGCGCAAATGTGCCGAGTGAACAGTTGGCAAAACGATGGCATAGCAGGGGCGGGGCGCCCGCTTTGAGGCGGGGCCCCATTCCTCGCCTACGCCGCGAGCCGCTCAATGGTGGTGGGCGCCGGACGGCCCACGCGGCGCTTCGCTCCGCGTTCATGGCCTGGCGGCAGGATGAGATCGGGCAGGTTGGCCCGGACGTAAGCGGCTACCCATACCGGGCTCACGCTGTTGCCGCACATATGGATCTGCTTGGTAAGCGAGAACTTACGACCATCGTGGCCACGGTCGATGATGTACGACTTCGGAAATCCCTGTGCGTCGAATAGCTCGCGAGGAACCAACATGCGCAATTTAATGTCGACGATGGCGTACGGCACACCATCCACTTCCATCATTACTGGTGAGATGTCGTCTGCGTTGTCGTCGTTTGCTGCGGGCGCAAAGCCATAGGTGCGCATGAATGCTGCGACGCGCTTCGCACCTTCAAGGTCCTCCTGGGAAAGTATGCACTCGACCAGCGCGTGATGTTGCCCAGCGGCGCTGATGGTATGCAGCGGCTCGTTCACGTCGCGAGCGTCGCAGTTGCCTCGCAGGTGAGCCAGGTGTGCAGTTATCAACTGCTGCTGGCTTCCCGAATTCGTAATCGAGGACATCGGGGTCCGCAAGTCGCGCCCCGGCACACCGCGCACGTCATTGAATCCCCCATTCATCTGGGCTAGATAGGCCGTGGCAAGGGCGTGCTTCGCGGCGCCGGCTACGACGGTGCCAAGCGGCTTCTTGATGTCCAGCGCACGCGGTGCCTGACCGGCGCGCTCGCCGTATCCGGTCTGGACTAGCACTGGCATTCCCAAGGCGTACTCGCCGCGGTTGGCGCCGGTAATCGTCCGGAACGGTTCGTCCACGCTATAGACGCGGTTCGGGCCGCCCTGATGCGTAAGCGGGACGATAAACGGATTCGCGCTTGTGAGAACGTAACGGTGAATGCCAGCGGCGATACGACGGTGCGTTGCTTCGGCTAGCGACTTCTTGCGGCCGAAGATGCTTTTCCCCGGAATCGAGAAATCGAGAACTTCGGCAGCCGGGCGGTACTGCAGCTTGCCGTTGCCACCAGACTTGGAGTGGGTGGCTTCCGGCCAGACGATCGGCTGCCCGTCGCAGCGGGCGTACATCATCAAACGCTCGCGCAGCGTCGCGACACCCTGGTCGCAAGCGCGGCCAGCCTGCCATTCGACCGTGTACCCCATGCCGCGCAGTAGCGCGACAAAGCGGCGCCAGGTCTGGCCCGAACGCTTCGGATCAGGGACCAGGAACTGCTCGCGAAGAGGAACATATTCACCTTTGGCCGCAACTGTTCCATCGAGCTTGACCACGCGGCTGGTGGCCGGATCGCGTTTCGCGATCATCGGAGACCATTTAATCAGTTGTACTACGTTTTCGAGCGATATAACGCGCGGACGCACTGTGCCAGCCCAATGGAGTACAACCCAGGACAGCGCGCGGGTCTTGCGGTCGCGGGGTTGGCCGCCCTTAGCCTGGCTATGGTCTCTGCAATCAGGCGACGCGTGAAGATACCCGACCTTGCGTCCGCGGGTAGCCTTATAGGGGCACACCTCACGCACGTCGGCCATCAGATGCTCGGTCTGCGGATGATTGGCGGCGTGAAGACTCAGCGCGTCCTCGTTGTGGTTCAGCGCGATGTCCGGGTGACGGTTCAGCGCGAGCTCGATGCCCTCGGACATGCCGCCACCTCCGGCGAAGAGATCGACGACCAGCTCGTGGCTTATGTCCAGGAGAAGCTGCTTGCGCTTCGGCGAAGTTTGGAGATTGGAAAAAAAGGAAAGAGGGCGTTTGGCTGTTGCAGGCTGATCGAAGATTGCGTCGCGTTTCATTTGGGTCTCTCATGGTCGCTGCGCGTCCCGCGCGATAACGCCGGAAAGACACACATTCACCGGCGGCATGAGATAAGTGTCTCGCCGGTTTAGGCGGTTGCAAGTCGAAGGCGCGTCCGACTCTCACTGAGAGGCTGCATGGGATAACCGCACCAGATACACCGATGCTGTTGCACGGAAGTTATATGGTCTAAAGGCGTCAAATGCGGAAGTTAATTGGTTAATTTTCGTTCGAGATTGGCGCTAATGTGAATTTCCACGGCGCCAAAACGGAAGTTATTTGTTTGGTTAAATTCCGGAAGCCAATCGAGTTCCTCCACCGCTGTCTGCGCGCTAACAGCTTGGTGGCCGACAACGTGTAGCGCACGGCTTATCTCCTGTGGGTGCGGCAGCGAGCGCGCGGATGGTTTGCTGTGCTTCGTCCAGCGCATCGTTGTGGCCTTCGTCATAGCCGGTCATACCTTGCTGCGCCCAGGTTCAGGCTGCTTGTAGAGTGCGTCGATCTACTTCGCGCACTTCTCGATCGCTTGGTCCCGTGTCAGGAGCGCGTCTGGCTTGGCAAGCAGTGCGCGCACGTATTCGTCGATTTGCTCGCGAAGCCACACGCCTTTGCCGGCGACGGTCCACATTGGGGCAGACAATTCCGCCTCCGCACCTTGCTTATTGGCGGCAAGCACGCTTTCAAGCATCATCCCTCGGCATTCGTTCCCGCGTTCGTTGTGATGCTCAGTTGCCAGATATGCCTCAGTACCACCAGCATGCGAATTTCCGCTAAGTGCATCCGGCACGTTCGCCACATCTGCTACCTGCGCCGCGAGCTTGCGAAGCGTCGCGGAGATTGCATCGACTCGCGCGTCGTCGTCCGGTGACACGTCCATCCGGTCCAGCATAAGCAGTGCGGCATCAATATCCGTGTTTCCAGTCCATCCCTGATCGATCGCAACATCAGATACGGTCGGTGCGATGACGCCAAGCGGCTCTATCGTCTGATGCTCTTTGACGCGATGTGCTTTGCCTGCGTCAGCTTCGGGGGCTGCCTTTGAGAGTTCACTGAACTTCGCGGCTTGCGCATTGGCTGCGAGCAATTCACGGATGACACGAGCGCAGTCGAACAAGGTTGCTGCCGCTTTGCCGGAGTACTTGGCCAGCCTGTCGGCGTCCGAAAGTAAGCCCTCAATCTGAGAACATGACCACGTGACTTGCGCATTGTGTTGACTGTTCATGACCAATCCTCGATTTCTTTCGGCTGTTTGGCCGGCAAATACATCGCGCGTATGGCGTTCATGCATTCAGCCGCTTCGTGATCTGCGGTGCGACGTGTGCCAGTGATGCGCGCTCGGCACACCAGTGCTGCTTCCTCAAGGATCGCCTTACGGGTATCGTCCGGTTTGACCTTGTGATATTGGTCATTGAAAGCTTTGGCCTGCTCCGTCATAGGAGCGGCGGTCGTCTCGACGATGGCAGGGTCATGCGCGTCGGATGCAGGTGCGGCGAAGAAGGCTTTTGCTTCTGTCTCTGTAGCCATATGACGCTCCACGTACATCTGGATAGCAAGATCGCTCGGCCTGGCGGTGCCCGCGCTCGCATTGGCTGGGAGTGCGGCGAGATAGATCCGAACTTGATCGCTCAGCACGTCCTCAACTTCGCAGGATGGGAATGACCCGGCGATCTCGACGAACGCGTGCAGCAGCCCGTACATGATCGTTTCGGCATTCTCCGCCGTGGCTACTGGATGCGTTATCGCTACCTCGTCGGTCGCTGGTATGTTACCCGCGCTCGTGTTGGCTGGGGGTGCGGCGTCGCGGGTGGCTCTTCCCTTGAGTAGCTCGGTGAACTCGTCCATCAGTGCTCCGCGCAGGGCGTTTCGGTTCATACGATCGGGACGTTCGTGATACGTGTCCACCATTGCGAGAATTCGCTTGCTGCGCGCGATGGCGTCATCATCGGGGAAGTCCGTCAGCCCCGCATTACGCGCTGGGGTAAGCGCATTTTTTCCAGTCATAACATTTTCCTTTAGCCGGTTCGCTTCTACCGGCAAACCCCGCACACGGCGGGGTCAGGTTAGTCGGTGATTACGCTATACGCGGATTCGTTGAATCTTTTTCCAGTCGCCATCTCACGGGCTAAACGCGCGTTTGCACCGTTCTGATTTGGTAATACCCTATAGAGACCACCGGCGTAAGGGCCTGAAAGTACTCTGCTGTCACGGGCGAGGACTTTGAATGTTCGGTCTTTAATGAAGACGGTCGTGCAAACGTGCTGCATTTTGTTCCCCGTTGGATGTCAATGAATGAAGCGTACGCGCAGGAGTCTTCATCTCAACTCGTTTTGGGACACGCATTCTTTCCCTGCGCGACGCGGCATTTACTCGGCAACCTTGAACGCGGTTTCAGGCGGGGGCAGGCGGGTCCACACCGGGCGCACGGCCACGAGTCGGGCGCGCTCGATTGTTGGCAGGTGGATAGTCTCGCGTCGCTCGATCACAATGCCAGTCACGATGATGTCGAGTATTTCTCCGTGGCGGTCGCTGCCCTGAGCGAAGTCCATGCGGGGTTGTGTGTTCGATGGCGTCCAGTCCGTCGGGGCGATGAGGTCACGCGCTCCCCACTCCCTTTTAGACCAGTACGCAGCGGGCCACAGGAGCATGTTGTCGCTAGCGGCCTGTTCTTTCTGGTCCTTGAGAATGTAGCGAACCCGGTGCGTGACCAGCAATTGCGCCTTCACAGCCCAGCGGCTGATAGTGGTGAATTCCTTCACTGCGCCAGCGGTTTCGATGAGGATGCCGTCGAGCGCCTTGCCGTTGGTTTTGCGGGAAGCCGCGAGAAGTCGGCGGTTGGGATACGGGGTACGGCTAGCTATGTCCAGCCCGCCTCGCAGGAATAATCCGAGTTCGGGAATGCGCACGTCGACGATCTCACAATCCGGACCGGACACCTTGCATGTCAGGAAGCGCGGGGTGATGTGCAAGAGCATGGGAATCAGTCGTGGGTGGGCTTGTCGTTCCGGGCGCCGTAAACCAGCCGCGAGATAGCAGCCGCGGTCGCGTTAAGAAGCAGTGGGGCGCGCTGGCCGTCCTGGTTGTGATCGTCGGTCAGAAACCTCATTGCCAGGAGGACGTTCCACGCGAGTTGCGACAGGGCGCGGTCGTAGTGAAGCCACGCGTCGAGCTGGATACGCGCTTCGTCGAATGTCCAGCCATCGAGCAGGAAGGCACCGATGACCTCGCCGAGCCCGCCGTCGAGGGCGTAAGGATCGACGCGGTTTACTAACGCCCCGAGCAGATGAAACAGAAAGCCGTCCTCGCGTCGGGCGACGATGCCGTCGTCGTCCCAGACCGTATTAATCTGATACGTCCAGTAGTGCTCGCACAGCGCCTTGTCGCCGAGCACGGCGAGCTCGGGGTAGTGGTCGCGAAGTCCGTCCAGAAGCCGGGCATCCTCGGGCGAAACGGGGCCATCGAAGCCGTTAAGGGTCGCGAAGGGCAAGCCGTCGGCCGCTCGCCAGATCTCTGCTGTGCGGGCCTGCGCGCGCCGCCGCGCCCGGGTGTTGTCCTTGAGCCAGCGCATCTCCAGCGTACGGACGCGATCAAATTTTTCGCGGGGCAGGGGCGCGAAGCCATCTGACCACTCGACTTTGCTGACCACAGGTTCGCCTGCCTCGACCGGCGTTTCGTCCAGTGAGTATCTGGGGCGCGGCGGCAGGCTTGCCGGGTCGATGGGGTCGCAGAGGATCAGGTGCTGCCCACGAAACTCGAAGTAGCCGGGTTCATGGGCAGGGCTTCCGACGCTCTCGCCGGCGAGCATGCGCGCCGCAGTCGCCGATGCGTATGCCTTGCTGCAGTCGGGCATTGCAACGCGGGCGTTCAGAAAGGCGTGCTGAATCTGCCATCTGCGTTGGTCGCCGCCCACGCATTGGATCTGGTAAGGCCACGGACATATACGCCAGAGTGTCGCCGCTTCTTGAGGGGCTAACCACGCGTCCTGAATGAGCGCGCGCACGCCATCGGCGTTGAGGACTGGTGGTCTGCCTGCCAACGCAGGATTTTTGCGTACGAGTTCGACCAACTTGTCGTAGACGAAGACGCGCCCGTTTCGTGCGATGTATTGCGCTTTCGGCACTCCTCGTACGGCGCTTAGCGCAAAACGCACGGCGTCTTCCTTCCGCGGGAGGCTGCCGCGAAGGAACAGGGATTCGTCGAAATACTGACTCTGCGCCGGCGGCGCGTTCGCGCGAGACGGGGCAGCGGGTGCAGTGGTCTGGCTCATATCACGCTCCTGCTGGTTGCTTGGGGGCGCAGCGCGCCGCCAGTTCGACCACTGCGCGGCGCCACGCCGGCGGCCGCCCAGTCATCCACGGACTGGACGTGCCATCTGGTGCGAGTACTTTCTCACCGCGAAGTCCATGGCGCAGCGTCAAGTCGCAGCGCTCATAGATCATCTGCGCGTGTTCGCTGAAATAAAGCGGATCGAACCTGTGTTCCTCGTCCCGTCGGTCGAGGTAATAGAAGTGTCCGTCGTGCTCGGTTATGGGTATCCTGGCGTTCGCGGCCGCGCGGCGCACACAGTCGACGTCGGCCTCGCCACGATCCCCTTCGGAGCGGCCGTTTTCACGGCCCCTGTCGCGCGACATATCGCGAGCGACACCGGTGTGCGTGCCGAGATTGCAGAGGTAGCTGAACATGGCGATCTTCCCCGGGGTGTGTCGATCTGTTGCCGCATAGGCTAGTTGTCGAGCAGGATGATAGAAACGATCTTGATGCTGGTGCCGGGCAACACCGTTCCGCCGATCGCGTCCTTGAGCGCCTGAAGACCTGCCTCGCTGCGCAACGCCTGTGGAGCGTCACAGATGTAGACGTTTTCGATCAGGGGACTGTTGACCCGGGAGTAGGCGATCAACGCCTTCTGCTCGCCCTGCTTGCAAACGAGCGGGTTGGACGGGCCGTAAGCCCAGGCGGCCGACGCTGTTACGGCAAGTCCGATCAGCGCGAAGAGGCGAAGTGGCTTCATCACGAAAGTCTCCCTAGGGCGCCCGGGCCGATCAAACCGGCCGCGAAAAAGAGGAACAGGTAGCCTGCCATGTGAAAGGCGGCCTGACGCGGCCCCTGGCTCGGGCGAACATCGAACGACTGCAGCAGGGCACACCAGCTAAACGCGACAAAAAACTGAATCTTCTGCGCCGTGTCCATCGGCCACCGAAGTAAGGAAAAGATCACCACCCAGGCGCCGAGGCTTAAGACCGCACAAAGGGCGGCCCTGGTCACGCGGTCAAAGGTGGGTCTTTGGAGGGGAACACCGAACAGTTGCATAAACGGCACCAGGAGTACGTAAGGCGGATATCCACCATGGTCGGGCTGGAGGTTCGAGGTGCAACCGTTCGCCGACCCGCTAAACTACCTTCGGTCATTTCGGCTAAAAATTTAGGGGAAAAATTGGTTTTCCCTTTGCCCCCATATCGCAAAGGGAAAACGCCCCCGAACCATGCGTCGGGGGCGAACTTGCCTGTTGATTGGTAACACCGCGCCCACCGGCCGGGCGAGGCGGGCGGGTTGGTGCGGGCTTGCGATTGATGCGGGCTCAGGCCACCAGGGCCTCGGTCGCGGGAGCAACGGCTTCAGTAGCGGCCGAAGGCAGGACGACGTTGACCTTCATGGTAGTTAGCACGCGGGTCCAGTCCTTCAGGTGTGCCTCCACGGCGAAGTGCGCGTTAGCGCCCTGATCGCTGAAGTCGTGCTCGCCGAACACAACGCCGCTTGCGGACCGAACTACGTACGAATGGTCCGTCCGCTCGATGTGCACCGGCTCGACAAGATTCGCTTCAGTCGAATACGAGTGCTCGCGTGGGATCTTGTCGAACATCTCGCCGATGAGCGGGATCTCCTCGTACCCGAAGATGGAGAACAGCGCCTCGTCGAGCGCCGAACACATCTTCCAGCAGGTCCCGCGCGGCACGAAAAGCTTGACCGAGGTGAGGTTCAGCATCGGGCCGTTTCTGGGGACCATCTGGACCTCAATGATGGGGCTTTCGTTGCCTTGGCGCACGTAGCACCCAAAGTGATGAACCTCAAGCGAGGACGGCATGACCGAGTCCTTTTTCAGCGCTTCGCTGGAGCGCGCGAACTGATTGTCGGACCACCATTCGGTACCGTCTTCCGGGAAGAGAACATGCAGATACGATTGCAGAAACTTCACCAGGGAGCCAGCGGTCATGCCTGCGAAGGTACCGCGGCGGACTGCATTGAAGGGCTTGTTCATAGACTTCTCCTTTTGTGCCTTGAGAAAGGCGGTTTGAAAAGGAGAGAGCGGTAAAAATGAGCAGCGCTCTGGTCAGACTGATGTCTGGGCGGAGCATGCCCGAAAGCCGCCGGAAGAGGGCGTACGAGTTGATGTAGGTCGGAAGAGCCCGCGCGTCATACGGCAGCGCGGGCTCGATTGCGATTTAAGGAGCAAAGCCTCGGTCCTACCGGCCACCCGGAACGTCAGGCAGAGAAGCCGTCACGCATAAGCGCCTTGTAAAACGCTTCGGGCGCGTCGACCACCCACTGTGCATCGCTGTCCGCGTCGCCTTCGAAGAGTGCGACGCCAACCATCTCACCGCCCAGCAGCGCCACAGTCCACGATTTCGCTGAGAGGTCCAGTTGACCGGGGCCATCCCAATAGAGCGCACCATCGACCTGCACGCGAACTTCACCGACTGCGGTACCGTCGGCAAACAGCGTTGCTGTGAACAGTTCGCCGGAGTCCTGACAGAGCATCTGCGCCAGCACGCTGAGGTTCTGCTTGGCCGAGACGGAAGCAGAACACTCGGGCGCGTCGGTGTAGATATCGCCTGCCGAACCGAAGCTAGCCAGCGCCTTACGCAGCATGGCATTGCGGATGCTCTGCTGCTTGCCACCCTGCGCCTGGAGAACCTCGGAGATGACCGCGTCGAGCCTGGTCGCCACCGGGCCGCTCGTCGAGAACCACGCGCGAGCTTCCCGAAGAACCGGAAGCAGATCGGGAATTGCCAGGAAGTCGACCAAATTCGGGCACCCGAGCTCGGCTGCCATATTCGCCCGGTGATCGGCTTTCACGCGTTCGATGATCGTCAGCTTGCGCTTCAGAATTCCTTTCTCTACGAGATGGTCCGCGATCGCGTCGCGCATTGCCAACGCCTGATCCACGGAGTCAGCGCCGGCCAGCAACGCTGCACGCTCGATGTGGCTGAAGTCGAGGCCGTCAAAGATCCGCTCGGCCATAACGCTAAACGGCATGCCATCCGTATTTGCAACCTGAACCGCGTTGCGCTGAAGGACCGCCGCGACATCGGCAGACGTCACCTCGTGAGTCAATGCGCGAGTGGTAGCGGCCGGGTTTGCAATGGCTGCGGCGGCTTGCTGATGGGTGTTGGTGTTCATTTTGTCGCTCCTTGTCGTCATGCCGAAGTTCGGCGTTTGATAAAAGGGAGCGCGGTTGACGCTTTGGTGAGACGCTTGTCTCATCGAAGCGATCGGGAGGGTGTTGATGACTGTCGGCGGCGTAAGTCCGCTGACAAGTTGAACCTGGCGATTGCCGAGTGAACGGCCGGGAATGATTGTACTGCCCACCCGAGCGTTGCGGCAAGCACTCGTCGGGCTATGCCGTCAGGCGACGGCAGCGAAGTCCGTAAGGCGGGGCGGACCGAAGGCCGCCCCGAGCACCCCTATCGACCGAAGCGGTATTTTTCCCGGTCCTTGTCGTCGAGCCAGCCCGGTTCCCGGCCCCGGCCGCTCCAAGTCGCACCTGAGTCAGGATCTCGAAACATCGCCGGAAGCGGCGAGCGCTGGTTCGGCTTCGCCGCTTTTGCCCGTTTGCCGTCCCGAAGATGTCGTCCGCGGTGAACCCGAAGGTCGCGACCGTATTACGGACCGAGGCGAGTGCCTCGTCGCATTCCGCGCGACGCCCTTCCTCGATCTGGAAGGCAATGATTCCCGCTGCTCGAGCAGTTCTTTAAACGCCGTCACTTACAGTTTTCTACTGAAAAAGATTTCTGGTATCGCAAAAGATTTAAGCACGGTGGGTAGTTCGCGCTATTACCTCTTGGGCGCCCCTAGATTCCCCGGCGCGCGCCCGTCGCGTTGTCTTGAATTTGCCATAACGACTGTATATAGTTACATGTACTGTATGGATGTACAGGTACGGAGGCAGTCATGGAAAACGTCGTGCGAGTGCTAAACGAGCGGGATCGTCGAACCTTGGCGTGGCTACGGGCGTCGGTCGGAGACGATGCGATCGAGCGAGCCGCCCGCGACTTGGGCTCCTCCAAACCGTACCTCTCAGAAATCTGTCTGCGCCTGGGTGTGCAGGCGCCACGGTTTACCGCTTCCGCGCGGCCAACGCCCAGTCCGGTCGCAGAGAAGTCGCTAGCAGCAATTCGGCACATTCTCGGCCAGCGAAACTCGGCGCGGACAGCCTCTTTCTTTCCGGGGGCGGGGCGGCGCGCGTAGGCTGCAGCGGGTCGGTCGAGAGGTAGCGTCGGGTCCCGTCGCTGACTGCGCCGGGCGCGCAGGCGAGCCGTCACCAACCCTGAGTGTCTTGATGTATATCCGCGAGGGGACCGCCCCCGCAGCACCTTTGCAATGACCTTGATACCGATAATGCCGATCGACAGCGAATCGAAGAAGGCCTTCGTCGTGCTCACGATTTCCTGATGACGGCCGATGGCGACACTGACGCGCCAGTTGCGGCAGCCTCAACTTTCAAGAAGTGGACGCGTCCGCCCTCGTCTCCTGCAGCGAGTACTCCTGGGTGCAGCGTGAAAGCAAGTGCATCGATACCTGCGTCAGCGAAGAACCGAACCGCCCCCATCCAGCGGCCGTTGCGTACCTGCCAGACTCGAATTGTCTTGTCGCGTGATGCCGACGCGAGCCGTCCGTCGGCCAGCACCGCGAGCGCGGTTACCGAATCAGTGTGTCCATCAAGCGTTGCCTCGCACACGCCGCTCGCCAGATCCCACAGCTTGATCGTGTGGTCCGACGACCCCGACGCGAGCCGCCCGGCGGCCAGCAACGTGAGCGCCAATACTCGATCCGCGTGTCCTTCGAGCGTCGCTTCGCACACGCCGCGCGCCAGGTTCCACAGCTTGATCGTGTGGTCCGACGACCCCGACGCGAGCCGCCCGTCGGCCAACATCACGAGCGCCTCTACCAGAGACTCATGTTGTTCGAGCGTCGCCTCGCACACGCCGCTCGCCGGGTTCCGCAACTCGATCGTGTAGTCCCACGTCCCCGACGCGAGCCGCCCGTCGGCCAGCACCGCGAGCTCATGTCTCGAACTCGAGTATCCTTCGAGCGTCGCCACGCACACGCCGGTCGCCGGATTCCACAGCTTGATCGTGTGGTCATCCGATCCCGACGTGAGCCGCCCGTCGGCCAGCACCGAGAGCGCGGTTACCGAATCTGTGTGTCCTTCGAGCGTCGCTTCGCACACGCCGGTCGCCGGACTCCACAGCTTGATCGTGTGGTCCCGTGACCCTGACGCGAGCCGCCCGTCGGCCAGCACCGCGAGCGCAGTTATCGAATCTGTGTGTCCTTCGATCGTCGCCTCGCGCATCCCGCTCGCCGGGTTCCACAGCTTGATAGTGTCGTCCCACGACCCCGACGCGAGCACTCCGTCGGTAAGCACCGCGAGCGCCTTTACCCAACTCGTGTGTTCTTTGAGCGTCACCTCGCACGCGCCGCTCGCCGGATTCCACACCTTGATCGTCTCGTCCTGCGACCCCGACGCGAGCCGCCCGTCGGCCAGCACCGCGAGCGCGTTTATCGAACTCGCGTGTCCTTCGAGCGTCGCTTCGCACACGCTGCTCACCGGGTTCCACAGCTTGATCGTAAAGTCGGAGGACCCTGACGCGAGCCGGCCGTCCGCCAGCACCGCGAGCGCGTTTATCGTTTCCAAGTGCCCGGCGAGCGTCGCCTCGCAAGCGCCGCTCGCCAAGTTCCACAGCTTGATCGTCTTGTCCGACGACCCTGACGCGAGCCGGCCGTCCGCAAGCACCGCGAACGCGTATGAACCCCAGTGCCCGTCGAGCGTCGCCTCGCACTCGCCGCTCGCCAGGTTCCACAGCTTGATCGAGTGCGCCGAGCCCCACGCGAGCCGCCCGTCCGCCAGCACCGTGAGTGCCGATACTGCCGATACCCAACTCGTGTGTCCTTCAAACGTCGCCACGCACACGCCGGTCGCCGGATTCCACAGCTTGATCGTCTGGTCATCCGATCCCGACGTGAGCCGCCCGTCGGCCAGCGCCGAGAGCTTGGTTACCGAATCTGTGTGTCCTTTGAGCGTCGCTTCGCACACGCCGGTTGCCGGATTCCACAGCTTGATCGTGTGGTCCCGTGACCCTGACGCGAGCCGCCCGTCGGCCAGCACCGCGAGCGCGACTACCGAATCTGTGTGCCCTTCCAGCGTACGCAGCAACGCTTCGATCGATCGAAGGCTGTCGGTAAGGGGCCGCAATCCCGCGTTGCGCACGAGTTGCTCAGACGCCTGTGCGCACAAGGCTTGGACCTCCGGCTCGGCCTGCCCCTGCAGGCGACCAAGAATCTGCGATGCAAGAAAGTCGGTGCCTGACCAGTCGCTGCCGTCATGTCCGAGAACATGGGCGCTCTGTCGAAGCGCGCGTTCCAACGCTTTGAGCGCCGGTGTCTCGTGCGTGTCTGCCCAATCCGTGAGCAACGCGTTGACCCCCGCTGTGCGCAGTCGAGCGTCGAGCCAGCGGAAGTCGAGCAGCAGCTTTGCGAAATGGACTTTACGTTCTTGCGGGCTCAGGTACGCACCAATATGCCGCGCCAGATACTCCGATTCATGCGCGCGGTCCGCGGTGAGCTCGCGCCGCGCCCAATCGGCGATCATCACCTCGGCGGCTTTCAGCGCAACCGAAAACCGACCTGCGCGCGGAAAACCGTCTTCATTCTCTTCGCTGAGCCATTGTGCTAGGGAGAGATGGTCGAAGGCGTAGCGCTTGGCGCGCACGCGCAGGAAGTCTTCGAGCCGCTTGAGCATATTCCCGACTTGCGCCTCGGGTGTGCACAGGATTGCCGCAAGTTCTGCGCGCGACATGGGCTCGCGCTCGACACAAAGCACGCCCAACAGCGCGCCGTCAGGCGCATAGTCCTGGCTTTCCGGAAAGCGCCGCTCAAAGGTGTCCAGATAGAACGCGTCCATTCCGGGCGGCAGATCGTTGAGGCGATCCAACGGCAGCGCGCCGGACTCGACGTCGTTGAGGACCCTGACGGCGTAAAGGAACTTGCCACCACTCTGCTCAGTGCTCGACAGCAGCGCCGCGATATCGCATGCGTTCCTGTTTCCTTTTTCGAGGATGCGCGCCAGCTTCGCACCCGTGCAGCGACTGGTAACGTAGCTGCGTATATCGTCGAGGTTGCGGGCATCTTCGCCGTCCAACGTCTCCCACCGGAACGCGTTCTGAATCGGCTGCAAAACTTCCTGTCGCCGACGGCTTGTGGCGAGAATTCTCAGCCACGGAGGCAGCCGCTTTGCGCGGGCCGCGAGCAGACGCACGATGGTGGTCGGACGACCGCTGCTCGCGGTGGTTTCGAAGTCCAGCGCTTCGTCCAGCCCGTCGACGAGCAATACTAGGGGCGCACCCGGAGGTTTGATCGCGTTGAGAGGGCCAATGACCGCGCGCTCGAACGCACTCGCCGGATCAAGTTGCACGTCTTCGAGCCAGCGGCGAGCGTCCGGATCGACCTCGACGGCCGACTTATATTCCGGCAGTGAGGCAGCGAGTTGTGCCGCAACGTTGCTGACAAAGGTCGCTGGATTGAGCGTGTCAAACGTGTCGTAATGGCAGAAGTGATGGGCCGCGATCTGAAGGCCGTGCGCATCGAACGTGAGTTCGGCCATGAAGGCCGACTTGCCGACGCCGAAGTCTGCGCAAATTACCAGCGCCTGTGCGCCGTCACTATCCTCGTACCATCCACGAACCTCGTCGAACAGCCAATCGCGTCCGACGAACCCCTCTCGCGTGTCGGCGAGATAACCGGAGAAATCCCAGGGGCGCGGCCAGTTCCAGGCCGGCGCCTGCACTGCTACTGATCCGCTTAAATTCACTTTTGGCGGCACAGTATGACCAAATTTGGCGAGGGCTTGTGCCACGTCGTCTCGGGTGAAGAGACGATCAATCGGTAAGACGCGAAGCTGATGTCTGTCACCCTCTTTGCCGGCAATGCGGACGATTCCAATGAGTACCTGATCAGCGAAAACTGCCGCCCCAGACATCCCCGGCCAGGCTTCCGCCGGATGCCCAGCAGGCGCCCGTTCATCCATCATTTTCATCGTCAGCGTACCGCGACCCTCTTTCAGGCTGCGTACGTTATCGGCTGACTCTATCCAGCCGCTTATGCCCTTTGAATCTCGACGCGCAAGCTTCGGGTCGGTCGCGACGTCCGGATAGCCCGCAGCCGTTACGTTCAGGGTTCCCCAATCCGGTAACGAGGCCCATGAGACCGGTTCGTTCTGTCGCGCACCTGGCTTTTGAACAGCCAGTAGTGCGAAGTCGAAATCTTCGCCGGGATCTTCCTTGGTCGGCCACAAAATGGTCGCCGTTTGCTCTGCATTTTTGAGTGGCTCCCCAGGCTTGATGTCGCGCTGGATCCGCACTTGCACAATTGGAGCGGGTGCAACGCCGGGCCGTGGGCGCAACAGATGCGATGCCGTGAGGATCAAGCCGTCGGCAATGAGAAACCCACTACCTTTTGATTTTCCCTTAACCTCGACCAGTCTGTCTTTATGAGTCATGGTTCTTGGTTATTCCGTGTCCTGCGCCGACCCGACCTCAACGTCACCCAAACCGATCTTCAGACAGACCTTGTGAGTTATCGAGTCCTTTGCTGCTACCCCAGCCTTCGCTTTGAGGATCCACCACCCTACCTCTGCGCTACCGTCGGCAGAATCTTCCGCGACAACAGTTAGCTCGATCTGCGCCTCGGTAATCTTGTAACGTTCACTCTCCGGAAGAGATTGTGCTCGTGCCGCCGCAATTCGGATCTCACTGCGGAGCGCGGCAATCGCGTCCGCAAGCGAAACTCTGTTCTCATTGGCCATTTGAACCTCCTAGGTTATTGGTTGAACCCGACTGTGCCGACCGGCAATTCCGCTGCATCCATCATCTTTATAGGGCATCTATCTGAGGCCGGAGAGCATAAAGGAGTTGAACGCGTACGTACTAACGGGGCGCGGAGTCGCCATCTGGGTCATCTTGTCGAGTCCGACCATGCTGGCGTGATGACCTCGGTTTTGCGCGCCGGGTCGTGATGCCAATTCGTAGTGAGCAGTTAATTAAAGAACGACAATCTTTTTGGGTAGGAGCAGCCGAGGCTCGACGAGAGGAATGGAAAACAAGTGCGTCGGAAGCAGCCATTCGCCTCTCGCGAGATAGCAGGCTGCTTTGGGTCGACTTCTGCCCGACGCGGACCGATCAATGGCGGCCCACTCCGCCAGTTCAACGTCGGACCGGGTGCGGCCATGAAGGGACGGTCGCGCGCCGATTGTCAATGTCCCTAGTGCCTGGCTTCCCGGTCGTTCGGGCGGATCACTCCGTTGGGTCAATGTCGGACCGCCTTCGGCCCACCACCCGCCGTTCGGTGAGTAGGAACCGTGCTGTCGGAACGGCTGCCTTACTCTTGCCCTGACGTTTTGTCCCCGGAAGCCGGTGCGCATGCTAGGATTTGTCGGACGGTTGATCGATCTCTGGAGGCGCATGTACAAAGGTACGCGTCACGCTGGAAGAACTTGGAGCTACATGGCTAGCTCAGTACGTTCACCCTCTTTCAATAGCGAGGAAGAATGTCGAGCCATTGTTTCGAAATGCAAAAACACGTTAATCGCCCTCGGGCTTTTGCGTGACGAAGATTTTGAACAGTTGGCCTCTAATAAGAAGACGGTAGCCTTAAACACGGCCATGGGCATTCGTCTGCGGCGAGGTCGCGAGCGGCTTGAAGAGCTTGGGGTTCCACAAAATCTGATTTTTTCTGCGCCTTCCTATCTTCTTATTGCGCCGAAGCTAGGGGGACTGCTCACACGCATGAGCAAAATGAACCTCAATGAGCTGCCTTCCGAGCTGCGAGACTTACACGCTCATTTTCGGCAGAACCAGTCAGCATTTGACGCTCGCCCCCGCGAACCTCAGTCAAAAACGCTGTACCACGTTACGAAGGACGGAAAACGCACGGCGTTCACGTCGAGATCGGGGATCGAAATCGGTCGTAGCCGCTCACGCAATGAGACGGTCCCTGCGCAACGTTCCAATGCAGCACAAGAGACGTTGCCTTCCCCCGTTGAGTCGATTTTTCGATGTGACCTAAAACCCTCACCAGCCCAGAAGGCTGCCCTCGACTCGCTGTTTTCTGGTCCGCTGCTCCTCAAGGCGCTGCTATTGAAAGCAGCCCAGAAGCCGAAAACGCCTCAAGAGGCCTCGATGTTCCTTTTACAGCATCGCAAGGAACTTCAGCCGTACCTGGATTCTGGATACCGCGACGAGTCGGTCGATTTGCTAAAGAAACTCATTATTCAATGGGCTTCCCGCATTCCTTCACTGATCGAGCTTCAATTCTCCGGTGACTGCTCCCTCTCAGATACCAATCAGGTTTTCCTGCCGATCCCCCGACTCGGAACCGTGGCCGTTCACAACGAAATTAGGTTAATCGAAGCGCGGCATCGGGCACAGTCACGCTACAAACCCGCCTTCGCCCTCGTTCACTCGACACTAGGCTATCTCATAGAGATCGTTTTCCTTTGTCGGGATAGTCGGCCGCCCAGCCAATTGCTGGCTCGTGAACCTGAGAAGCCTGTTCGTTTGCATTCCCGTAAAGCTGAGAAGCCGACCCCGAAGAAGGCGAGTCGCACGGAGCCGACGAGTGGGCGGTTGGATGTTGGAAGGTTCGTCACGCTCTTCGGGGCCTTGGACCAGCTGCAGGCGAACGAGACTCGAATCGCACGGGAATTCGTGAGGTCAGATTTCGGTGCTCTTGAGGGCAGGGCTGTGCAAGGTGGTCTACCGTCGCTAGGGAAACGGAGAAAATAGCCGGCTGTGTGGTTCTGTATATATGTAAGGGCTATTCACTTAGCACCAACTGCGGGCGCGTTCAGGCAATTGGATGTGGCATCGTTTGGATCGGGCCATTCAACATAGCCTGTAACCTCGGGTTGTTCCGCCGTTCGTAGCCGAACCCGAAGTGGATAGGCTGCGCATAGGTTCCGAAAGCCCGCACGACGCTGAGCCCCGCCAGCGCCAGATCCGGAGTCGTGACGTCGACGGCGGCTGTTCGGATTCCACATGCCGACAAGCGAGCCACGCAGGCTTTCAGGCTCGGCTCCTCACGATACCTCTTCCTCAAATCCGGCAGGCTCGCTAAGACTTGACCCTGTCGCAGGCCTTCCAAACCCGCCGTATTATGAGCGTGGCAGTAGTACAGACCATGATCAAGGTTGCCAACCACGTCTTTGGGCGCACGCACATCGAGGTGTCGCCCCTCGCGCATCAGCCTGCGCATGTACGGTCCGTAGTGGCCATGTTCGAGCACGGCCTTTCGCAACGCGACATCGATGTCGGCATGCGTCCCAAGCCCGATCGTCGCGCCCGGCCACGAGACCCCGTCCCCCAAGCCGAGGCAGACCGCCGTGGGATAGCCGGCATCGAGGTCGAGCAGGTATAGCTCCGTCTGCGCGCCAAGCCTCTGAACCTCGTCGAGCGCCTTGCGACTTACCGCGTCGCAGCCGTCAGGATCGATGCGTTCGGCCCTTAGCCCCGCCAACCAGTGCAGCATGAATTCGTCTCGCTCGATCAGTTCGTACAATGCCCGCAAGGCCGCGTCCTCATAGGATCTCCCAGTTGCCAGTCCGTTGCTGGTGGTGTGGACGATGGGCAATTCATCTCCGGTGAAGCCGAAGTAAGTCGCCTGCGCTGGAACCAGCACCTCGACGCCTGTGTCTAGCCAGCGCCCTTCCGCCCAGAGTATCGGTGCGTTGAAATCCATCGGTTCAAAGGCAAAGCCAGGCCGGGCGTACTGCTCGTCGTCGTAGAGCACGAGCCATCTTGGATCGAACGCCCGATCCCCAAGCTCCTTAAGAGAGCCCTTCGTCAACTCCGCCTGATTCCAAAACGATGCCGCATAGCGCTCGACACCCTCGCCGATCGCACTCAGCACCGCCTCCTCTCGTGTCGCCCCCTTTCCCTCGCCCTGCAGATTTGATTCCTTTCCGAAGTGTCGGGCCATCACGGCGCTGGCACAGATAGGTATGGCGGGCGTGTCGTTGCCGTCCCCTTCAAAAACGAACAGATGCCGAACCACGCCGGCGCGAGGGTCGGCAAGCAACCGAAGCCCTTCTGGGACCAGCAGTGAGTGGTTGATTGGCGCCCATCGCCGAGACGTTGTAATGCCACCGCACATCGCGCACCAGGGCATTGGCAAGATGGAGTGCAGCGAGCTTGATTGGCCTACCGCGACCAGACACCCGTAGCCTGCGACCTCCGGGTAGCGAATGGCGAGGATGACATTCTCAGCCACGGCCTTTGCGAAAGCGGGATCGTCGTCGACTACGCCGATTTCGTCGTCCAGGGAGTCGGCGAGCCTTTGACGCGCGCAATGCCAACAAGCGGCCCGTCCCGGCGCCGTGATTGGGCCCAAGAATGTCTCCCCGCCTCTTCTCCAGATGGAGATCGAAGTGACGCCGCGTCGGTGCAAGTCGTCCACGAGGCGGAGTGAGTCGTCGTCCGCAAGGTCGGACAGGTCCGAAACGACGAAATCGCCATCCCGGACGCGCGTGTCGATTTCAATTCCCGCGGAGGTGAGCAGCGCTGTGGCGCGCTGAGCAAGGGGCGTTGCTCTGGTTATGGCCACGCGCGGAACGCCGGTAGCCTCTCTGGATTTTGCTCTCCCTTTGACCGAACTCTCGATAATGCCCGCCTCGAGCAACTGCCCCTCCAACGCGCAAACATTGTCCGGCGGCGGTTGCCCGTCGTTGGCGTACAGCGCAGGCAAAATCTCTGAAACAAAAGCGGTTGCCGACGACCCGTCGAGCCTAAAGCAACCCCTACATGTTGAAACGATCACGCCGCCGCGCGTGGCGACAGCACGAAGTCCCTGTGCTAGTCGCAAGCTACTCGCCCTTGGCGTCGGTTGCGGCCTCTCGGCCTACGTTTACTACAGCCGTTCCAGCCGCCGTCTGGACGTTCCCCGCCTCTCGCAGGGTGGTCAGCGCCTGCATAAAGATTGCGCCGCATGGCTCGCATTGGTTGCATTCCATGCAGTGAAGTCGACGGAAGATGATGTCGCTGATCGTTGCCAGCGAGTCGACGAGCTTTTCGATTTCGAAGTCTTTAGGCATCTCAGGCTCTCCTTGAAAGTAGGGCTAGTTGTGTACGCGCGTTGGACTAGTCTCCATCGCCTGGCCGTGAGCACCGCCGCCGGTTAGCGGCCCCCCGGCTGTTCCCTCAAAATGCGCGGCGCTGTGCGTCACCTTCTCAACGATGCGGGTCGCGACTTCCTCCACTGCAGTCTGCCAACTAGCTCGAGGAGTAGCAGTTTGCGACCAAGCGGATTCCTCATCGCCTTCCTGCGATGCCACGCAAATTCAAGGCGCCAGCGCATCCGTCGACCAAATGAAGGAGCCGATCACAAGGCGTTTGTATAGATCGCACTACGATAAAGAAAGTGCGTGAAATCTAAAGAATTTTTCGGCAAGGATGCTTCTATGAACGGCTTTGTCGCATCCATGCAATCAATTGAGGCGGCTTTTCCCACTAGAGGGAATGGCGCGCAGGCCGGATGTCGTGTGACCGACTCAATTATCATTTGAAGTTGCTAGATAGCAATGTAGGTAAACCGGGAAGGGACTGCAAGCATCCTAAGCAGCCGTCGTTGAAGCGCAACATGCGCCCTTAGCTCGAGAGCTGAAATGCGCTGACCGTGGATCGCGGTCAGCTGGATGTTTAACAGAAATATCACTTTATTTGTGTGTGACGCGCACTATACTTGACTCGCAAGTGCGGTTCCTCCGGCGACAGCGGTCCCACGCAAGGAATAGCCGCGCACGAGTAACCTCGTCGGTGATTGCAGTAGGTGCCCAATTCTCTCGAGATTTTTTGCAAGGCGCCTTTTCTATTTTTTTGTGACATTTTTGTTTCGACACCGACAAGGTCGTTCGGACTGCAAATCATTCGCCAGTCCAGAAGCACACTTGTCCTACTTTTCCGATGAGCGCAATGTATATCGGTTGTTAGCGGTCTGAACAACGCACGTGAACATTCATGTCATTGGCTCTCCCTTTACCGATGCAGGAGGTTAGGTCATCCGACCCGACGGCCAAAAGCATCCCGTTCGCGGATGGAAGCAGAAGTAACGCTTGAGTCGGCTGCTGCCTTGAATGTTATTTGCAACGCGACTCAGATGAAAACCCATGGTGTCGGAGAAGCCGCGATGAAGAGCGTCCTGAAACTAGCGCAACAGCAGTTGGCCGGAACACATGAAAAAGGGTGGTGTCGTTGCTATCCGATAACCCGACACCGCAAACGTGGACGTGCAAAACGGCGGGGATTCCGAGCGCCGTTCCGCATCTGCGCACATGCCTCCGCTAGCTGTCGCGTTGCGTCCTAGACGGAATTGAGCCGACGAGTTCTTGTCGAAAACTGTCAACGACGAGGGAGGTTCCCATGGCCTTGCCTGGAGGGCACCAACCACTCAAGGGAAGTGAGCGCACCCAGCCTCATGGCGCGAAACGTCTGGGGCCGGCTGATCCCGCTGAACGGATCACGGCCCGCATCATCCTCCGTCGCCGCACAGACGTACCTGCTGCATCCGATCTCGAAGCTCGCCTCGGTACGCATCCGATACGACGCGAGGTTCTTTCGGCAGATGAACACGCGAAGCGGTTTGGCGCGTTGCAATCTGATCTCGACAAAGTCGTGAAATTCCTGAAGTCGGGCGGGTTGGCGATCGACGAGATCGATGGGGCCAGCCGCACGATCCTCGCATCAGGTACCGCAGCGCAGCTAAGCACTTTGTTTTCGGTGACACTCGACCGATACGAGGCGCCGTTGCCCCCGATCGGAAAGCGGCCGCCCAGCCAGCCGGGGATGCACACCTATCGCGGTCATAGCGGCCCGGTTCACGTCCCCGCGGAATTCACGGACGTTATTGTCGGTGTGTTCGGCCTCGACAACCGCCGAATCACCGGGCGAAACGCCGGCGGCGACCCGGCGGTCACGAACACGACCAGTGTTCCGCAGGTGACGCAACACTATAATTTCCCAACCAACAAGGCGACCGGGCAGACAGTTGCCATCTTTGCGAGTTTCGGAGCTCCCGGCATCGGTTATGCCCAGAGTGACATAAACTCTTATTTTGCGGCTGCCGCACTGCAAGGCTTCACGGCGCCCACGCCGGTAAATGTGGAAAACATAGACGGCACGAAGAACGATCCGGCGAGCCCGGATGGCGAGGCGACGCAGGACATTTGCATCGCGAGCACGGTTGCTCAGCGCGCCACCATCGCTGTCTATTTCAACGCGGGCGACGAAAACGGCTGGCTCGCCGTTCTGAAGCGAGCCACATTCCCGTTGGCGGGGGATCCGACTCCGTCGGTGCTGTCGTCCAGCTTCTTCATCTGCGAGGGCGATGATCCCGCTGGACGGGCCGTTCGCGGCGTCCCGACCTCCTTCCTAGACGCCGTCTCGCTGGCGTTCCAGGACGCGGGCGGTCAAGGTCTGACGATCTGCGTCGCTTCGGGCGACTTTGGGAGCGATTCGGAAGTCGGCGACACCAGCCAGCACGTGCAGTACCCCGGCAGCGATCCCTGGGTGCTGTCGTGTGGCGGAACCACTGTCGGATTCGATAACAGCAACAACTTCGTCGAGTACGTGTGGAATGACATCATCACATGGCCGGACGGCACCACGACCCCTACCGCCACGGGAGGCGGTGTGAGTGCGTATTTCGCACAGCCTGCCTATCAGTCCGGCGCCGGTGTTCCCAAGTCGCTGGTTGACGGGCATGTCGGACGCGGCGTTCCCGACGTGGCCGGGAACGCCAGCAGGAACAGCGGCTACTACCCTATGTACACGATCGGCGACAACCCGAATCCGTGGAACGGCGATGGCACCAGCGCAGTGGCGCCGCTATACGCTGGTCTTTTCGCGGTCGTCAACGCCGCGCTCGGCACGAGAGTGGGGTTTATCAACGCAGTACTTTATGCGCTTGGTGACAGCGTTTGCAATGATGTGAACCCGGCGATCGTGGGCGGTCCAACCGACAATGGTCTCAACGGGGCCGCCGGCTATCCGGCGGGGGCCGGCTGGGACGCCTGCACCGGCTGGGGCAGTATCAATGGCAACGCGCTTCTCGCCGCGCTGAAGGCTCCGCAGGTACTGACGAAGGAATGCACGTTCATAGTGGACCGTTCCACCTACGGGAAAGCTGAAGTCGACGCGCTCCTGAAGGAGACGCCCGGCAACGCGATCGTCAACCCGGCCTTCTGGGTGGCAGTGGACGGATACAAGCCGAGCGACCTCGGCATCACCTCCCTGTCCTCCGACCCTCAATTCGCGACCCCGCCAACGCCGGCGCAATTGAAAATGTGGGCACCGTCGATCACGATGGCGCCGCCGCAACCGGCGTCCTTCCAGTTTATCCCCGTCGCTGTCGGATCCGATGCCCCGTCGCTGCCGAGCTCAGTCCAGAGGTTCACCTTCACCTACGAGGGGCAGTTTACCGACGATAGTGCCTTCGCCTCGCTACAGTCGGGTCAGCAGACCCCGATCGGCCTGACCGCGACGGTGCAGAACAGCACGTCGCTGCAGACGATTCAGCTGGTGAACGAGCCCGATCCCTTCGTCACGAATGGCCAGACGTCTTGGTTGAGCATCGACCTGCGAGTCTTCTCGATCTTGGAATACGAGAGCCGATTCAGCGCGAACCTCAACAACGGCGCGAACGGGTTCATCCAGAATGCCATTGCCAACCTGACGATGGGAAAGGGCACTACTGCGAGCGGTGATTCATTCGATATGCTGCCTGTGGATGAGGAACCGAACATCTTCGTCTATCCAACGACGTTCGTCGGCGGCAATCAGGTGCCGGTTTTTAACTTCGCGATCGCGCGTGTGCGGTATCGCGGCCTGAACGTCGACGCCACCAATGTCCGCGTCTTCTTCCGCGCGTTCCAGGCACAATCGACCAACACCAGCTATGACCAGTCAACGACGTACCGGCGCCTCACCAATCACGAGGCGCCGGCGCAACCTATTCCCGTACTTGGGGTCAACGCCAACGAGTTTGTGACTATTCCGTTCTTTGCTACAACGCGCATCGATACGACCATCCAGGACATGAGCTGGCAGAAGGACGATTTCAACGTGCAGACGATCCAGCATGATCCGTCCGGAGCGGAAGTGGATGCCTATTTCGGCTGCTGGCTCGATCTCAACCTGCAGAACAACGCCATCCCGACTAGCTTCCAACCAAGCAATCTGAATGGTCCCTGGAGTCCCGGAATCCTCGGGCCCATCCAGCAGGCGATCTTGCGCAACCCGCATCAGTGTCTGGTCGCGGAGCTTGCGCTGGATGCCCCCGCGATCCCGCCGGGGTCGACAGCCTCGACGTCCGACAAGCTCGCGCAACGCAACCTTGGGTGGAGCGACCTATCATCATGACCGTGACACCGATATCGCTGCCCCTGGCGTTGCAGACCTTCGAGATCCGCCCGACACCTTCGACGTTGCCTGTCGGTCAGAAGCTCGATGAACTTATGATAGATTGGGGCGATGTCCCGGCAGGTAGCTCGGCGAGTATCTACCTGCCGGCGGTCAATGCGGACGACGTAATAGCAGCGTCATCGAGCATGCGTCAGCCACCGGTTCTCGCGCGTCGATGCGCACACCCTGGTTTGCGCGGCGGGCGGGATATCGTATCTACCGATTCCGAAGGGCTTCGAGCAGAATTATGCCGGTCTCCTCGCGATCGCGCTGCCGATGGCAATCAAGCGCGAGCGGATTTACAGCGTTAAGGTACGGCAGGTCACCGCGACCTACGATAGGACGGCCGACGTCAACGCCGCCGCCGGGGCGCCGGCACACACCATCGGGCGGCGCGTGCTCGGCACATTCCAGGTCTCACTGTCCGTCAAGACGCGGGATCAAGCGCTTCTCGCGACGGAGCGGCTCTATGCCGTCCTGCTATGGATCCAGGAAGCCATCGCGCCAACCGATAGGTGGTACCCGGTGTTTCTCCGGTACCTCAGTCAGTTGGCCGGCGTGATCGCCGGTCTTGGCGGGAATCCCGGTCAGATCGTACCTTCGCCAAGCGGTCAGGTGCCGCGGCTGCCCCGCCCGAAGCCGCCCCCGGTCAAGGGCGATGAGGCGGAGGCTGTGGTAGGCAAGATCGAGGGCGTCATCTACGATCACTTCGGCGACTTCGAGGGCTTCGTCCTGGAGACGGAAACGGGACGACATCATCGCTTCTACAGCCGAGAGGCGCCTATGCTTGTCCTGATCCGACGGGCGTGGATCGAGCGGACACGGGTTACTGTGCTCCACGAGCGCCATAGATCGGATGTGCCCCGGTCGGTAATCCTGGAGGCGGGGGGGGCCAAGTGGGCCGCAGACCCAGACTAATTTAAACTTCACGATGTCGAGAGGGCATCGTCGTCAGTCCCGGCGGGCCGAGGTCGGGTCGGCGAGGACATCGGCTAGAGCAGAAGTAACTTTCTCGTGCGTCTCGGGATTAACGTAAAGGTATTGCCCTGCGGGGTTCACCTCGAAGAAGACGTATTCTTGGCGCGAGGTAAGGCGCAGATCCACCGCGCCATAAACTAAGCCCAATCGGGCCATCAGCGAGAGCACGCGCTCCTCAACCGATGGCGGGAGAGAGTGCTCGAAGTATTCGACGTCCTTGTTCATACGAACGTCATTCGGATATTGCAAGTCCTTAAGCGGCGTCGCAGCCGCGTAGCAGCGGTTGCCGACTGCTGTCACGCGGATGTCAGCAACGCCGTCTACTCGCTCCTGAAAGATGACCGGCGCGAGTCGGAGCGCATTGACGAGCTCTGCCTCCGCCTCGCCGACAATCCGCGTCTCGCGCCAGCTATCCGGCAGAGCGAGAAACTGCTTGAAAACCGTCTGGCCGGGGTATGCATTCCAAAAGCGCACGGCCTCGTCTGGGTCGCTCGTCATCAGGGTTGCGGGAACGGTCAAGCCGCAGTCCTGTGCCACCGTGAGTTGAAACGGCTTATGGTTCGCAACCGAGTCGCGAGCGGGTTCGTTCACCCAGAAGGCGTCCATCGAGTGGAACAAGCCGTAAAGAGCGGTGTGCCACTCTGACCGAATAAATTGAGCGTGTCGGGCGTCAGCCGACGAGAGACCGATCGCTTGGGGACGCCTCCACCATACGGCGTGCACGTCCGTGAGGTCGAAACTCCCTTGAGACCCGCGTGAGAGCGAAAATCGACGTTGGTTATCCTCAAAGCGCAGCGAAAGTGCAATCTGCTTGGGGAAATGTGAGAGGTCTAATACATCGGGCGCCTCATGGCCTTTCGCATGAAGCGCCTTGATCACCGCCTGTGCATGGCCGTCATCGAGCGCGGAGATGATGAGTACGCTCATAGCCGCTGGACCTGCGGGTCAAAATGAAACTTAAGAACGTGATAATCGCCGGTGGGTCCCGTTGGCAGGGTGTAGATGCCTCGATTCCACGGAAGCGCGAACTGCATCATCGCGGCTAGGTATTCAGGTGAGACCTGATGGGGTGCCGCGAGCGAGAACGGTGTCATGCCCGCAACACCGGATGCTGGCCCCGTCCATCCTTGCTCATAGCCTCCCCCGACGGGGCCCTCGATAAACTCTGGTTGGTTCGGAAATGTGTGATCCGTAAACGTATACGGGCTTTTGGGCCAAATATCTTGAGCCGGATGACTCAGATCCAAATGACCCTTTTCAAAAGGCGACTTCACTTGTGCGACTGGTGTGTTGAGCTCGGCGTTGGCGATTTCGGACGGCACCTTGTCGACCGCTATCTCAACTTCAACAAACAAGCTACCGAATGAGCGTGCGAGTAACTTATACGAACGCACTGCGTCCACAGGCAGGGTTAGACTTCGGCCGGACTGCAGCTTGAGGACGAACGTGCCGCGATCCTTCGAGCGCGCGATTGCACCATGCAGCACAAGTTGATTCTGCTCCTCGTCCTCTGGGGCCTGAGCTAGCAGTTCTTGAAACGACTTTTCTTCGTTCGGCATGAGTTCCTCCAGCAGCGGTCGCGGCAAGGTGCCACGACGCGCTCAGGCGACATCCGATGTTGCAGAGTGGAAATCCGCGTGCTTTTTGCTTTGCTAATGTCGGGATCGGCGAGGCTCCCGTGAAAAGGATGTCACTTAGGGAGCCTTACGGGCAAGCATAGGTAAACCACACCTGATCTGCAAACGTTGCATCCCGGTCGCATCCGCCATCAGATATCCGATAAATACTGGAAAACGTCATATTGGTTCAACACGCGCTCAGTTGCGCGAGAACCACGAAGGGCAAATGAGGTTGCCCCGCCGCAACATGGTGATGCGAGGGAATCTTTCTTTCAGTGCTGACAGCAATCGTTCGGCTTGCTTGAACCGAGCGGTTCCCAGCAGTTTGACGTCGAGGTCCGGTGCGGCTAAGATCGTTTGGAGGGACCTGTAGTTGAGCTTGGTGCGCGTCGCCCCGGTCTCTTCGCCGTTTCTGAGGATATCCGCGCAGTACTCCTCGCATTCCGGGAGCCAAATCTTGGCGAGGCGGATCGCACCGAGCGACGGACGCGTCGCCGCAGCCACGCTGAAATATCCGGGACGGTGGCTTACGTCAAAGTCAGTAACCAAACGGTCAACTTCAATTTTTGTCTTTTCGGACTCCCTCCCACTTCTACGTCGGACCGGGTTCGGACGACCGCGTCACTGATCCAGCGGATCGCGCCCGGGAGTCGAAGCAAGGGCGGCTGTGTCTGCCCGGCGGCGCGCCCACACCGATCCCGCGCGGGTGGTGCTTTGAGCCAGCGCCGAGAAGGTGCTCACATTCAGCGGGAGCTCGAGCAGAACGTGGAGCACGCTAAGCAGCAGGCTCAGTGCGAATCCGACCAGGAAACTACACGCGTAGGCAGCGAGCAACAGAAGGTAAATGACAGCGATGGCCTTGCACCGCGCGCGCGGCACGTCACTCCACCGGATGACGTTGACCTTCGAGAACCAGTTGAGATAGTGATACGTGTAGGCGAACGCCAGAAACCCGAAGAGTCGCTGTCCGGATGCCGTTGGAAACCCTAGCCGAGAGAGTTCGTCGACCACCGGCTGGAAAAATTCTGTCACGGTCGCATGTGACGGCGCGATGTAGGAAAGGGCGCCGATGGGAAGCCAGAAGGTCGCGGCACACGCAATTAGTGCAAGGACTGCGACATAACCCGCGGTGCTGCGCGAGCGCGACGCGCCTTGAAGCATGAACGCCCCGGTAAAGAAGAATATGTGCATCACCGTCGGCAACAGCAGCGCGATGAAAAGGGCGATCGCACGAAAGCGCAGCGTCACCGCAACCAGCACGAGCGCGACAAGAACTCCAGCCGCTAACCCCAGCCTCGGCGAGACGGCCACGGCGACCGCGACGGCCAGCGCGGCGCAGAGGAGCAAAGCGGCGAACCAGGGATCTGGGACCTTCGCACCTAGCAGCACAGGTAGCACTAGCACGCAGGCAATCGTAACCATGGCCGGCGCGAGATACGTGGACGTCGAGAAGTACTTGCGGTCGTGCAGCCAGGAGATCTGGGTCAGGTAGTGCGCCGGACCCAGGACGCCATACGAGAACGCCAGTAGCCAGTAGGGGGCGATATGCGCGAGCGCGCACGAGATCAGGACCAGCACGACGTTGAGCGCATCAACGCCAAAAAGACCAGGGACCTTTTTACGCACTTGCCACCCCGGACAGGTCATTGGTGTCGATGCCGGATTCCGGCTCGTCGGCAGACGACAGGGTGATCGTCCACGTTTGCGGCGAGATCGAAATATTCACGATGTCGCCGGCGTCGTAGCCAAGCGCGAGCATCTGTTGAACCAGGCGGTTTATGACCGTGGCGCCCGATGAGCGACTGACGCAATCTACTGTCACTCCCGTTTCACTAACCCGATATGTGCCGACAGGAATGAGTCGTACGCCGTCGGCCGGTACCAGGCAAACCTTGCTGTCGACGGCAAACTCGGTAAGAAGAAAGGGATAGCTTACGGAGCCGTCTGCCGTGCGGATGACGTCGACGTGGTTCAGGGCTGCGTCGCGCTGCGCGATAGCGCGCGCAAATGCTTCCGGGTTGACTGGCCAGCCGATGAGCCCATACACACCCCTGCATATGAGCCTGACGACAGGCGACGATCCCATTGCGTGATCGAACGTCACCTTCTTGAAGTCCGGCATGGCGGTGCGTAGCTCGAATCGGTTCGCGACACCGCCGAGCTGCTCGAGTTCGCTGACCAGTCGTAATTCCGTCTCGGACAGCTCTTCTGCCCTGTTGATTGCCACCTTTGCCCTGAAGTCGTCGTGCTGCACGGCCTCCAGCCAGTCAAGCCTTTCGAGAAGCGCCCTCGTGACGTGCACAGGCGGAATGATCATGAGCGACCGGTCGCGCTCGAAGTCAGTGAACGCCGCGAGGTTGCGATAGCGCATAACGGCGGCCATCAGGTCGGTCACGTCGAGGTTCTTGCGCGCAACCGAGAAAACCTTGCGCGCAATGCTTGCGATGATCGTGCGAGAAGGAATGTCCGGGCCGAACCAGAACCACGACTTGTCCGAGTCAAGCCACTCAAAACCTTCGATCGCCATGAGCACCTTGGCGTGCGCTGCATTCTCGACGCCATGGTTGAGTGCCGCTCTTCCGGCGATGGTAGCTAGGTGCGCCACCCCGCAAGACCGGATCATCCCGTATGCGAGACTTCGCATGACTTTCAGGTCATCCAGTGCGACACCGTCCCGCCTGGAGGCTTGGGAAAGCGCGCTGCAAGCGCCTGCGGGCTGGCTACTCTCCCCACAAGGGAAAGAACTACTTCGACCAGTATCTGGCGCAGCGTAATGGTCACCCGGCTCCGATTGCCTGCCTGCTCTGCGAGCGCTTCCACGCGTCCGTCGAGGATGGCGTCGCATACTCTGGGTGCCAGAATGCTTGGCGACATGCTAAAGGGCCCTGACATGGTGATTCCTGAAACAGTGTTGTTGAAGTGGTTCGAGTCTCTGCCCGCCGCGCGCCTTAGGAACTGTCAAAAAATAACTTTTACAAGTTGACGTGTCCGGATAGTATGAAGGGATGGATGAGAACGAAGCTGGAATCGCAGAGAAGTTCAGGTCATTGAGTGAGCTGTTAGATGAACAGCAGCGGCGGCTGTGGGCGGCCACGGAGGCTCGCGCGTTGGGCTATGGCGGGGTAAGCATCGTTGCGCGAGCGACCGGACTCACGCGCCCGACGATCGCTGCAGGACTCAAGGAACTCGACGATGCGAAGCGGCCTGCATCGACAAAGACGCAGCGGCGTGTGAGACGAGCTGGAGCGGGGCGTCCGCGAGTGACGCACGGCAATGCAGAGCTGCGTCCGGCGTTGGAGGAACTGGTCGAACCGACAACGCGAGGAGATCCGATGTCGCCGCTGCGCTGGACGTGCAAGAGCGTGCGGGTTCTGGCGTCGGAGTTGACCCGCCAGGGCCACCCGGTCAGCCATCAGAGCGTGAGTGCGTTGTTGCAAGAAGCTGGCTACAGCCTGCAGGCCAATCGCAAGACACGCGAGGGTGCCTCGCATCCGGATCGCAATGCGCAGTTCGAGCACATCGCCAAGCGTGCCCGGCAATTTCAGCGACGCGGCCAGCCCGTGATCTCGGTGGATACCAAGAAGAAGGAACTGGTCGGAGACTTCAAGAATGCCGGGCAAGAGTGGCATCCCAAGGGGCAAGCGCCCGAGGTGCGTGTGCACGACTTCCAGGACAAGGAGCTGGGCAAGGCCATTCCCTATGGCGTCTACGACCTGAGCGCCAACGCCGGATGGGTAAGCGTCGGTGTCGACCACGACACGCCGGAGTTTGCGGTCGAATCGATCTGCTGTTGGTGGCGACGCATGGGGCGCAAAACCTATCCCGGCGCAACCGAGTTGCTGATCACCGCCGATGGAGGCGGCAGCAACAGTTCGCGCGCACGGCTGTGGAAGGTGGCGCTGCAGCGCATGGCCGATGCCACAGGGCTGAAGATATCGGTGTGCCACTTCCCGCCGGGTACCAGCAAGTGGAACAAGATCGAACACCGGCTGTTCTGCCATATCACCGAGAACTGGCGCGGCCGCCCTCTCGTGAGCCACGAGGTGATCGTCAACCTGATCGCCGGCACAACCACCACGAAGGGGTTGCGCGTGAAGGCCGCGTTGGACAAAAGACCCTATCCGACAGGCGTACAGGTTGACGACTCGACGATGGCGTCGCTGCATTTGAAGACCGACAAGTTCCACGGCGACTGGAACTACACGCTGTCTCCTGCTGCGTCGGTTCCATCTGCAAAATCATCCATCAAGTCGCGCGCAAAGTTGTAAAAGTTATTTTTTGACAGTTCCTTAGTTGACGCGAATGGCGAAGACCCGAACCGGAGCATCCCCGAAGTGGAGATGCTCGATGACGTCGACCACGTAGCCGCGCCACGGCCGCGCCATCGTGCGGGACGTGTCGCCGCGTTTCGGATAGCCCTTGAGCAATTCGATACCGTCGTAGACCTTACCCGCGAGGCGCTTTTCCCAGTAAGGGGTGCACAGACGATATTCGTCGGGCTTCGTGCCAGCCGCGATGTCGTCCCAGTAGCATGCTTTCAGATGCAACCGCAGCACCCGCGCGCGTATCTTTGTGGCCGCCATGATTGCTTCGATCTGCCGGTAGGGATCACCGTGCTCGTTTGGCCGGCGCTGTGGCGCGCAAGAGCCGGAACGAGTAGGTGAAGATGGCGAGGCTCGCCGCGACCAGCGTGAACCCGGCCGGGGCCGGATGAGCAACTGACTGCGCAGCAACCCACGCGTTGAAGCCGGTGCCGGCTAGCGCGCGGTACGCCATCGCCACACCGGCGACGCCCAGGGCCACCAGGATCAGCTGACCCACGATCTGGAGAAGAAAGAAGAGTTTTTGCATGTCCCACCTCAGGGTTATCAAGGCAATCGGAAATTTCGGGGCTGAAGCACCGCCCAATGCGGCGACGCACGCGATGGGTTTAATACTGCAGCGGGCCTACGGACTTGCAAGCCCATCATCTGCTGACCCCGCCCGCTGTGTCGCTGTCGGCACTTCGCTGCGGCCCGACCCATGGAGTTTGGCAAAACTGAGCGTTTCCTCTCTTCTACGGCCGGCGACGGCTGAACTTGAGCCCCCGCATTCTTTTGACCGTATCTGGTGCCAATCCATGGCCCCCTTCAATCGCCACGTTTAGCGCGCGCGCCAATTTCCGGATGGAAGGGTTCAGTGCGCCCAGCCTCTGCGGGGCGCACTGACAACCATCGGACAAACTGGACGGAAATTTAGGGGAAAATTGCGTAGCCGCTGGTCAGGACCGGCGGCCGACGATGGCGGTATCAGGTTTCGTCGCTTGCGTAGTTGACATACATCGACTGGATCCCGACCCGGCCGGGGCCGGTGAAACGGTTGACCGTGAAATTGAAGCCGGACCCAAAGAGGCCGCTGGTGAGCCTGTCCACGACCGTCTCCATCTTCACGTCAGGGTCCTTGTAGAGCCAGCCGCCCGGCTCGATATCGATCGTTTCGCCAGGCGCCAGGACCTTCTCGAAGACGTTACCGTAGCCATGCAGCCAGAGAACGCCGTCAGCCGCGTGGCTGCGGAACTTGTCGATGAAGAAACCACTTTGGCCGAAGAGCATGTTGCTGATGCCGCGCACGCGTTCGAATGTATAGGGATCGCGATAGCGTTCTGAACATACTGAGCATTCACACTGAGCATTGGGCCGAGCAGCGCAGTGCCCACGGCCAGCGACGCCATCCATTTCTTTGTTTTCATTTATTCTTTTCCGAAGCTGGTTGGTACGGTCAGTTTTCCCAAGGCGTCGACGTGCTGCTCGCCTCGTCGTAGACGAAGAGATCAGCACCGCAGCACGTGCTGCGCCAGACGGGCGCTGTCTTGCTCTCAATCAGCCTGCCGCGCTTGTCTTCCAACCGGCTGTACTCGAACTGCTCCACGCGCGGCGTTGTCTCCCCGCAGCCGTTTTCGCAGCACCAGCTTTGAGTTGCGGTCAGAGTCGGGAGCGGCTTGAGCTGATAGTCTCGGTTTTCCATCCGGATGCTCCAGTGAACAGGTTCTGACGTGGCGGGCGGCGCGCCGACGCCCGCTTTGCTGACTCAATGGATAACATCGGCTAGATCGCCCGGAAATTTAGGGTTATTTGTCAAACAGGCTTCACAATTCTTAGAATTCGCCTTCAACCTTAACGGCGAACATCCGGTCGTTAAGCGCCTTGTGCCTGAGATCGGGATCGGCGGGCACGTCGGGGGCCACGCCCAGGACATCGATTGCGACGGTGGGGAGGTGCCGGGTAGTCTCCGCGCTGTTCGCTCCCTGCCGCGTGCCGACTTCGTGCCAGCCTTCGTCGGGCCGGTACTGCCGGGCGCTCTGTTTCGCGGAGGAGGGAGTGTAAGCGATGACACGAACCGTTCGGCGCTCGAGAATTGTTCGTTCGCGCTCGACAGTCACGAGGAAGGCGTGAGGGTCGGTGTCCCTGCGGTTGTCACGTTTTGCCATGCCTAAAGTTTCTGCTATTCGTTTTAAAGTGTCGAAATTCCTGATTCGCCCGAACACTCTCCTTTGGCGGTGTGCGCTGACGTGGCCGATAGCCGCGCGCGAGAAGTGGCGCAGCAGGGATGTTTCAGGCGGGGCCGCAAACGCCGCCCATCGCCCGTGGCTATCGAGACGCTACAGGACCGTTCGCGCCTACTCTGCGTTCTCCCGGATAAGGGCAATGAGCGTGGGCATTTGCATGAACAGGCCAAATCCGCCGCCAAAGACGAAGGCGAAGGCAAACCACAACTGGTGGACAGCAAACATGGCGATGCCAAGCGCGATGGCAGTGGCATAGATGACGGGGTTAATGATGTCGAGGGCAATCTGGAACCAGTCCTTCAGGAACGACGCAGCGCCCGCGTTCGCCTCGGACCCGCCTGTCCACATGGTCGTTATGCCGTGTCCGATCAGACACATGATCCCAAGTGTGCCGGCTACAACCAGCACGTCAGAGAAGGCCGCAGACACCACGCATGGCAAGAAGGAATGTCGGCAGTCGAAGGGGCCGGCGTGCAGCGCGCGGCCGACAACGATCGCCACGATGTACCAGAGGACTTGGGCTGTGACGGGTAGGACGCGGGTTAAACGCGGAAATCGTTGTTGAGCGGGCGAGGTGTTCATAGACATTTCCTGGAGCGATGAATGGAGAGTCTAGCCTCTCATTGTAGAGCCGGAATGCAAGGATTCTGCGCCGATGCCACGGCCATCGGCGTGCGTACGGAACAGTGATGCGCGCGAGCACGATCCACCGCCAGACTAGCTGCCTGTCTTCGCCGCGCGGGCTGCGGCTCCCCGTGCGCACATAACCCTCAGCGCCATAAAGCCAAGAGCGCCGCACCCAAGTGCAACACAAACCATTACGATAACCAGCGCAGCTTGCATTGGCAGGAGGCCGATGCGGTCGAGGGTGCTCATGTTGCCAGGTGCGAACGGGTGGGGCGCGACCGATCTCGTCCATGACGCGTAAAAAAACGTTCCGATAAAGACGGCCGCGATGCCCGCTAGCTCTGCCGTACTACGAACCGTGCGACGCCAGTTGCGATAGAACGCCCTCGCATACGGCACTATCCACGCTGCCTGCAATAAAACGGCAACGGACAACATCACTGGTTCGTGCGGTATTGCCCGGCGCGCGGAAAGCGCAAGAAGGAAACCAATCGCGGACACAACGCCGGCGAACGCCAACGCCATGGGTAGCCCTTTGAACACGTGGTTCGCGACGACGCCAGCGCCAGACAGAAGGTTTCTAAGGTTGCATGTCGCTTGCATAGAGAACTCCGGGGTGAGAAGTTGAGGAAATCTGCGCGTCAGCGTCCGCCGATGTGCGCGAGTCTACTTGTTACCATCGGACAGCACGCCTCGGGATTTAGGGTGAAATTCCGCTTTTGCGCTGGTAGCTAGGCCGCTTCTCGCGTCATCGGCACCGAAGCTGGCTTGTCCCGTGTCGGATAAAAGATAGGCCTGTTGTTCGGGCAGCACAGGCGACACCAAACCTTGCCGGCCATCGCAAACGCAAGACTCCATTCGCCGCCTCCAAAGACGGTGTTGCCGCAACGGCAGACCCATTTATTGCGACGCGCGGGTGTACTGAAAGCAGACTGCAACTCACGTCGTGCGAGTTCGGCGCGAAGCGCGGACGTGGGAACTTTGGATATATCAATCTTCGACATTGAAGCGAGTGTGCTCGAGTCCAAGCCGCTGAGCCACTGAATGCAGAAGACCGGCATCGCCCCAGCCGATCGCCGGCTGTTCAGTCTCGCGGAGGATCGCGGCCGCTGCCTGAGCGGCGCTCGGAATGCCGCTTCGCTGGCGGTACATCTCCTGCCATCCGATGCGCTTCAACGTGCCACCACACAAGCAGCGAAAAGTCGGCCAGACGTTCTCCGTGACGTTGTGACCCGCTGCGACTCTCGGTCCCACATGACCTGCGGCGCACCAAATAAGCCATGTCCGCGCATTCCTTGTGTTTGGTTAGTGTTTTTTGCGCCAGTCCGGTATCAACGGCCAACACACGCACATGACTACGCCTTTGAATGCGTGCTGAAGTGCAGAGACTCGGTTGATGTCGGGGAACACGCGCTGGGCGCCGTAGGAAACCCAGAACCCTGTCGCCAGGAACACGGCAGAACTGACAAATTGTCGAATCAGATCGTTGATGCCGCCGGTGATGATGATCACCATCAGCATCACCCGGAGGTAAGGCAGTACAACGGACTTTGTCACAGGGAGTCTCCATCCACCTTAGGATCAAGCGCTAAGCGGCCATGGGCGAGGATAGACCCGGTTGTGGCCGGTTCCGGAGTACCCGTCCGATATCCCGACATCAAGAATGGCGAGCAACTCGGTAAAGAAGCCGTCGGTCCGCTGGATAATGCTGGCGATCGCTGGGTCGATGGGCGAGATTCTCCAGCACTCTACCTGCAGGTACTGGAGTAACTCACGGTTCTCGTCGATACGCTTGAGCAGTCCGCCGGTGTTGCCCCTTGTCGTCGCAAGCTTCAGTACGGCTCGGATCGGGCTGCGTGCATCGGCGCCAAACACCCGGGCGGCGATCGATGAGCGCGCAGGGACGGCAAGCGCGGACTGCAACCCGTCGAAGAAAATGGCATTACCTTCGATCCATCCCTCGACCCACCAGTGGCTCGCCATGAACGCCGCGCGCTCGCGATGCAGGTAATCGCGCAACTCGCGGTTTTCGTCAACCCGTTTGGCGAGCCCGCCGTCGCCATTCTGATCCTTCGCGAACGACCGGAGTGCATCAAGCCGTGAACGCATACGGCTCGCCGTGAATCGTTCAAAGAAACTCTCATTCCAACTTGTGCCGAGTTCGTAGCGCACGTTACCCTCGCGTTGATATACACGGCTGCCGGCCGCTCGGTGGGCGTAACACGGACGCCTAGGCCGGATCTTCATGTACCGTCGAGTCACGCCCGGATTTGACAACTAACCCGGAGCCGATGCTTTCTGTGTGGATAGTGCGGCGTCGGGTTCGTGCTGCCGCGATCGGATTCGCCCGGCGGGCCAGGGCAGTGAACGCCCTGACTCTGCCGTGGCGGCTTAGCGGGACGGGATAACCAGTTGCTGACCCGCGAGGATCAGATTCGGGTTGGGCAGGTTGTTGCGCCTCTGGATGTCGACGTAGCGTCCACCGCTACCGAGCTGCGAGCTTGCGATCAGATTGAGCGTGTCGCCGTGCTTGACGCTGTAGGAGTGTTCACCAGCGGTAGCGGCCGTCGTCACCACCTGATCGCTGATGAAGTACTTGCGCAGCAGATCCAGATACGCGGGGCTCTGTTTCACCCGACCGATCGCGCTGTTCAGGTAAATCAGCAGGTTCGTGTCTGAGGAGCGCACGCCGATCTTGTACGAGATGTCTGAGCCGTCCAGCTTGGTGACAGCGAACTTCAGGTCCGTGCCCTTGAGAAGCGGAACTGCGAACGGATAGTCGTAGATGAAGGCATTAACGACGGCGCCGTCGATGCTCTTGCTGATGAAGTCCGTGTCCTCGTCGCTCACGTCAACGAGGCGGCTGTTCGGGTACTGGTGGCTGACTAAGGCGCGCACGTCGGGGTCCCCACGCAGGATACCGATGGTCTTCCCGTCGAGATCTGCTGCCGAGTGGATCGGAGAGCCCTGCTGGACGACCAGCGCATAGCCGAAGTTGTCGAGATACGGATTCGTATACACGACGCCATTCGGCGTGTTGTCCGGGTAGGTCAGTCCGTCCATGGCGATGTCGACCGCCGGCGCACCGTTCGATGCTACGAGCAACTGGCGGGGGACATCTTGGTACGTGCCGACCTCGTGATGCGTATCGATGGTGATCGGACCGCCCTTGTTGAACTCCGGCTGGGCGAACAGCAGTTGCGCGAATTCGTAGTTAAAGCCGTGCGGAACGCCGTCCTTGGTCTCGCCGTAAATCGGCTCGGACGGATTGTCAACCGAGATTCGGACCGTATGATTCTGGAGGATCGACTGCAGCGTGTCCGCGTTCGGCTGGAAGCTCGCGGGCGTGGGCTGTGCCTGCGGCGACGCCGACGGTGCGGGAGCCGCGCTCGGCGGCGCGCTATAGCCGGTGTCGATCGTCGTCTGGCTCTTGTGCCCAAGCATGCCGCTCTTGAAGGCATAAAAGCCACCGCCGGCGATGCCCACCGCGACAACTAACGTTAGAAATTTCTTGAACCCAGGTTGCAATGCCATAGTGAACTCCTTATTTTTTCTTGAGGTAACCAGCGTAACCGGTCGATTGCGAATTGCCAGTCGCCGGAAGCAGTTCCGGCTCGACCGGCTGCACGATGCTCAGATTGCGCTTACTCAACTCTTCGAGCAGTTTCATGCCCTTGTCGGTGCGTACTGCGGTTTTAAGCGCGCCGGCGCTCAGGAACTGCTGCGAGTCCTGCATAAGGGCGTCGATTTCGCCGATACTGTTGCTGTAGTCTTCGGCCATGATGTCAAAGGCGGTATTCTGCAGACCCTCGATTTCCTCTGAGCCCACAAACGCAGCTTTCACAAGACGCCATGCGCTTCGGCCTTTGTGGGTCGCGTTGAACTTGATCGTTGCGATCTTGATCCTGAAGGCCGTGTTTTCATCGATGCGCACGAGGTTTGCTCGGGCCTCAGTCAACTTGTCGTACCACGCATTGGTGACCATGTATTCGGGCTGAAGCTCGGCGTACGCTTCATTGAGCGTCTGAAGCTTCAGCGCGCGATCCTCGATGTCGGCCTGCGAGCCGTTATGAGTCTGCAGGTGTTTCGCCTCATCCAGATACTGGTCCGCTTCCTTCTTGAATCCGTCGAGTGTCTGCTTCAGCTCCTGCACCTGACCGCCGACCTCAGTGCGTGCCGACTCGATCTTCTCAAGGCGCTTTCTGGCCAGCTTTTGCGTAACGCGCAGCGTGCCAGCAGGGTCCTTCTTGATGATCGAGTAGGTGAGCGCCTCCATCAGCAGCTGGTATTTCAAAAGGAGGGCTCTGCGCATTGATCCTTCGAGCACGACGTAAGCCAGGGCAGCTGTCAGGACAACGAAGAGGGCAGCGTAGAAAGTATTCTTCATCAGGTCGGCGACGTACGGCATGATCTTGTACGCGGCCCAGCCGATTCCGCCAAGCATACCCAGGCCGACGATCATCCCGGTTGTTCCTTCCGGCTTGTCCCAGAAGGAGGTGACCCGTCTCGTCACTTCCTTCTTGATAAGGTCATTGGCCATTTGCTGCGCCCCCGAGGTGCTGCTGCAGCTTTTGCGCAAGTTCGCGATAATGCCCGTCGATGGTCCCGGAGACCGTATCGAAGTCGATCTTCGCTTTGGCGATGTCGGCGGTACCGGCGCGGGCCTGTTTGCCGAGGTCTTCCTTCTGGGATGTCAACTGCGCCAACTGACTTGCCAGACTCTTGATCTGCTCGCCGAGGGTTCTTTCCTGCTCGGTGAGGCCCGCTACGTTGGCCTGCGCGGTCGCCACGAACGTTTTTTCGAAATTCGTGGACTCGTCTGCGAGGATCGCGGCATATGAGTTGATGGCCGCCAGCAGGACCTCGGAAGTTGTGTTCGTCGCCAACTGAGCCGCCTTGAAACGCTGGGCATCGTCGGGGACGGCGGACTTGAGGTTGTCAGCCATTTTCAGGAAGGCGGCGACCGGAGCAAAAGCCGAATTGCTCTGGATCATCTGCACGATGTGGGCTTCAAGAGCCTGCGTGTCGAGCGACGATCCAGAGTCGACGGATAGCGAAGCGCTGCCAGCCGCATCGGCAGAGGGAGCCGCCGGCATGGGTGTTGTCGAGGCTTCGGTGCCGTTCGCCGCGCCTTTTGCGGAGGCATCCGGCTTGGGGACTATCACCATGTCTTTAAGCGTGTGAAGCGCATCGGAAATGCTCAAGGTCAACCTCGCGAAGTAGTTATAGTTCAATACTGGGGAGGGCAAGCCGTTTGCACCTCAGCCCGCCCCGATTCTGTTCCGCTGCCTGTTAGCCGTCAGACGGCGAGAACAGACCTCGACTCGGTCCCACTGGATAACATCGGCTAAAACGCCCCAAAATTTAGGATGAAATGTGGTCATTCAGGGCGAGACGAAGCGAGACAAGGGATTTCAGTCTAAAACGGGGGACTGGCGACGCAAGCGCGACGCCCGACTGAGCCGTGCGGGCGAAGCTTCAAGGCTTCGCAGGCAGGAATGGAACTAGCACCAACGGTGATTCTGCAAGGAGGTCGTGCAGCTTTTTGTAGTCGGGGGCTGCAAACTCGGCGCCCACCTTCGGATTCGGTATGTAGCCTTGCGCGGCACGATCAGCGACGTCGGCGGCCATGCCCAGGCGTTTCAACTCGGCGCCGAAGCGTTCCCGCTCGCGGGACAGCACTCCAGACTCGCGCAATTGCTCAAGCGAGGCCTCGGCCGTACCTGTAATCATCATGTTTGCCCGTTTTGGTCGTTTCGTGATTGTGGGAGCGACGCTCTAACGCGCTCGCTACCAGTCCGTCGTCAGCAGATCGATGAGAAACTGGGACTCCTCAGTTTCGATCTAGTGCATGGTTTGTTCCTACGCATAAGCGCCGCTTCTGACGGCTGACACTACCGCTCTACTCAGGGCGCATACGTGCGAAGCAGGCGAGGCTGAGGGATGGTAGGCGGCAGAGAACAGCGTGTGCAGCAGGTCCGCAGCTTCGACGAGCGTCGGCGTCACCGGTTCGCTTGACCGGTTTAACGCGCGCAAGGCCACGAGGCCAGCTAAAACCTGCGGCGCGCCGGGCACCTGTCCGCGGCCGACGCACTCGAGAGCATTGGCAGCGTCAAGCAACGCCGAAGTGAATCGCGACTGCCAGAACTCGTAGTTCAAGTACTGGATCGACACCGCGCCGCCGCAGCCCCTAGCCAGCAACAAAAACCGGTGAGCCGTGACGTCTCGCCCTTCAGGGTCGCACCACCACAAATCGCCGAAATGGAATTCGGCAAGCTGAACAGCTATTCCGGCGCGGCCGTAACGCTCGAGCTCACTCAGCCCCTCATCCCAGTCGAGCGTTACCGTCGGTTGGGCATTGAACGTCAGGTCAGGGCGTGCATCAGCGATCCACCCCGCGGCGAAAACGACGTCCGCTGTTTCCATTTGCCGGTGCGCCGGTATGAGAGATGGGGCAGTCGGGCAATACGCGCTACGAGGAGCTCCGCCCGTTGAAATGCTCGCGCAGGCTGTTCAGCCTGGCTGCGAAGGCGGGATCATGTAGCGCATGCGGGGATTCGTCCGGGTCCATCAACATAGTGTTATCGGCGACGGCGTTGCTGTCGCCCGGAGCAAAGTTGTATCCGCGCACGATTCTGGAGATCTCTTCATCGGTCGGTTGTTGTGGGTTGACACGCAGGAACCGGACGCCGAACTTGAGACCCATGCGGGCGAGTTCCGCTACCTTCGCGGGCCAGTCGGATACTGAGAGGGCCTGTTCGAGCAGGATGGCTTCGCCAGTGATGACGACGCCGGCTGATTTCATTTCGTCGAGAAAGTCGTGAAGGGTAGGCATTTGTGTTGAATGATCAGGCTGCCGGCCGGTGCGGGGCGCGGGTTGCGCCGTAGATTTTAGGACGCAGTTGCCGGGTTGGACGGCGTGAGGTCCCGGTCGCTCGGACAGATGACCGCGCGCTGACTCTTCGCAAGCGCGGCGCGGCTCTCTGCCTCCGCGCTACGCGCGGCTACATGCGCGCGTACAGCATCGGCATTGGCGCCCCGGTTGAAAATTTCGCGCAAGTCCCGCAAGGTCAGGATGGGATCTTTGCCGAGCCGCCGGGCGATCGCCAGCTTGCCGCGCAATGACTCCATGACCTCGTTGCTCGCGACGCGCGTGAGCTCTGCCAGAGCGTCGACCGAAATGGGCTCGTCCCAGTCGGAAAGCGAACGGTTGACCGATCTAAACCAACGGCCACCGCATCGCCCCACGCGGCAGGCGACGCGCCCCAGTTCGGCGCGGATGCGAAGGCGTGAGCGAAGCGGAAGCGAGCGGGCGATAGCCCGGCATACCGCAGAGGCATCCGAGCGCGACAGGTGCAAATCCTCGTCACCGACGACTGCGAGATAAGCCGCCTCGGCCTCGAACTCGCCATCCCGATCGCTCCTGTACGTCCCGTCTTCCCGTTGTACGAACATAACTACGATTTCCTATTGTTCTGCGATGCGATGCACGAGCTTCTGATGTCGTGCCGGATCGCCCGTATATCCCGCCGCAGTCGCTTCGCCGGAGCGTCAGCCAACCGCGCGGTGCCACTTAGCAATATCGGTCAATCCGCGATTGAATTTAGGGAGAAATGCGAACTTTCCGTGCGCAGCTTACACGGCGCTTTCGATCAAGGGTGCGCCCGCCGTCCCAGCAGGCTCAAACCATGATGGCGACGGGCGTTGACGCTCGGCACTGGCGGGGTGCACTGTCCCGCGTCTGCACGGCGGCTGCGACAACGGTAAGAGTGATGTGCTCGCGCGGGTGCATGATTCACGCGCCGACGAAACCGACGGGCGAAAAAAAACCGCGCACGTCTCAACTGAGAACGTGCGCGGCCGGGATTGCCAGTATTCATCCTCGGCTAGCTGCGCGACTCCAGACTCAGAGTCGGTCAGGCTGCCGCCTTGCTTTGATTCGCTTCGTCGCACCCCATCTGCCAGGCCTCGACTGACACGCCCACCAACTCGAGCTCATTGGCACGGAGGTTGTGGATTCCCCAGACGTCCAGGCACTCGCCGGACGTGTACGACACGCCGTCCGGCTTGTTCCATTGCAGAACGTTGCCGTCGGCATCGAGCCCGAGCACAGCGTCGTCTTCCATGTCTCGTGCGGCGCTGGCGATCAGGTCGGCGATGCGCTGCCGGTCCGCCAGCGGGTCTCCTGTTTCGCGAAACTCGGCGAGCACAGACCCCTTCAGAGCGTCCCTGCGGCAATAGAGCGACCTATCGGCGCTTGCTGCTTCACCGAAGGCTCCGTCGAAGAGTTGGCCAGCAGCCATCGGGTGGCTCTTCGGTGTGCCGGATGGGTCCTGCGGCAGAATGAGGCTCGACATCCGCCCAAACCACTCCGATGCGATCGCCTGAGAATCATCTGCGCCGGCGCCTTGAGCGATGATAGCGAAAGCCTGCCGCGCGCCGCGCGCTGTTTCCATGACTTCCGTCAGTACCGAGCCGCGGACCTGAACCTCGGCCACCGTCACTTGATAGACCGTGCGGGCGACGTCAACGGCCTCCATCTTGGCGGGCAGATCGACGTTCGACTGTGCGGCATACCGGCCGGCCAGAATACCGGTGATGACATCCTCGATATGCGTGGTACCGAGATCGGCGAGTTGCTTTGCCAGTTCGAGAGGTATCTCGACATGGTCCGTGGCCAGCGAGGCGATACGGATTCGAGCAGACGCGAGTGCGGCGCGTGCGACGACCAGGTCGATATCCACCACGTGCACCACATCTGTCGCTTGCGTGACGGCTTCGGGGATTCCACTTTCACGGCGCGATATTTCGACGGCGGCCATATCTGCAAGCGCCGAGAAGATCTGACGCGTGAGTGTGACGCTGGCGCCGTGAATGATTGCGATTGCTTTGCTCATGATGCTCCTTGTAGTGCCCCGGAAGGGCGGTTAAGAACAGTGGAGCGATTGGATAACGCTCAGATGTGCCGGTGGCACATCGAAACGTTCTTGAAGGTGGATGGAGAGCCCACGTCTTCGAAGAAGAACGTGGGCACGCCCCGTGGAGGAGCGAATTTCGCAGGACCTGTCAGGCGACAGCGACTTCCGCCGCTTCGTCGAGCAATTCCACAGTGCCTTGATGGCTGTAGACGCGCTTATTGAGGAAGCCGCCACCCTGGGCGGCGGGCGTGTCAGTGCGCACGCACAGCCGGTAATTGCCGCCGGCGGTCGTGTCGACAACGATAACGTTCCCGACTACTACCCCGACGGACAGCGGCTCGCCGTTATCGTTTGCCGTGAACCTGATTCGCTTGTTAAGGGTTTCCGGGTAGTCGATCTTCTGGAAGAACTCCCGCTCGCCCATTGCCACCTGAGCGAAATACAGCGAACGGGTCACGAAGTCTGATTCGACGTTCGTCTGCGTGATCGGCAGCCCGAGTCCGTCCAGACTGTCGCAGATTTCCGAGAGGGCGCAATACGGGTCGGTATTCCCGAGCGTATAAATCACCTCTTTGGCTTCGTCCGCATCGTTGCTGGTGTTAGCGCGCGGCAAGATGCCCGCCGCGCGGTTGCGGAACTTCACCAGCAACTCCAGCACACGGTCGACGTCCGCGACCAGATTTGCCTGGCTACCTTCCGACAGTGCATCCGTCCAGTTGGCCAGCAATTCCTTCACCGCGCCAGTCGCAGCATATCCAGCCAGATCGGCAGGAAAAACCTGCTCGGCGCCACCGCCCGAAACGAGGGCGGCGAGGCGCGCGATCGTACTGATTGCAGCAGTCGCGCCATCGGCGGATGTCTGAGTGTCTTGGGATTGATCGTTCATCAGTGCTTCTCCTTTATTGCTCGAAAATGAGCGGTTAAAAAGGAGCGAGCGAGGCGCGCTCGGCTTAGCCTGGGTGGCTTGGCGAAACGGTCCTGAATTCAGATTCACTACGTAGTCGGCAGCATTAAAAGCACCCGCGCAGCGATGGATTGAGACGTGCCGATTGAACGGCTGAACTTGATCTTACCCGTACCCTGATGATCCTTTCAAGTTGGGGCACATTGGACGGCGGCCGCGCCTCCCTCCATGACGGAGAGCGCACGCGACTGCCTTGATGCGAAGTGCTGTTTATCGCCGGCGTCGAGCAGGGCCATAGGGAGAGACCCATGCGGGCCTGTCATTGGCCGGAGCATCCACCAGTTGAGTTAGCTCTTCAAGCGGTGATATTGCCGGACCAAGAAGTTCCACGATCCCTCTCTGCGCACCGAGTGCCTCAAGAACGATCATATCGCGCTCGATCTGAGACTTCGCGAGCGTTTCTTCGGTCGCGGTTACGACCTCCACGTTTAGTTCCGCGAGCTTGCCTCGGAAGTCTTCCAGGCGACGGAGATCGAGCATCGGCGTTGCAGAACCGCAGAGCAGCACAACCACCTGACGACGCGTTTGTGCAGCCCGTTCAACAAGATCATTTGGCAGCGCGTCGCATGCCATGACTGGCGCAGTATCCGGATCGGCCAGCCGCGTCGCCAGCTTCGCACGGTACGCGGCGATCGTGTGACAGCCGAGGCTGCGCGCTGCCAGCGCGATTTGTAGTGCTTCACGCCCACCGTGTGCCTCTACAACGTAGAAGCGCCCATCTGGCTCACAGGCATACGTAGGCGCCACTGCCTGCGTACAACGATCGCGCGTATCAACGGCAAAAGTGGACAGACCGACAGTATTGGCGGCATCCAGTGCGCGCGTTTCATTTCCGTTCATGGTTCACTCCTTCTGTGCCTGTGGAAAGGCTGTTGAAAAAAAGGGAGCGGGGTATCGTTTGGCTGGTGCCGGACATCAGCGAAGCGAACCCGGTGGCGACCGCACAGGTCATCCGGGGAAGAGCCCGCTAGCCGTGAGGCGTAGCGGGCGCAATACAGAAGTTGATGTAAGGCGGCGCGAAACCGTAGTCGGTCCGACCGCGGTCAGTCGTTCAGAACGCTCGCCGAAATCGTAGCGTCTGCGATGTTCTCGCGAAGTGCGTTGCGCAGATCGTCGTCAGTCTCGCGGTCGTAGCAGGCGAAGCCATAGTCTTCGAGGATCGAGACTATGCGGCTGCGGTCCATCCAGTTAATCGCCTTGTGCTGCTCGTGGCTCAATTGAGTTGCCATTTCAGATTCCAGAGTGGTTGATGGCGGAATCCGCCGTTTGCGAAAAGGTCGCCTGCGGCACGGCGCATCAGGTGCGCGGTTTGCGTCAGGGAGTTTGCGGAGGTGCCCACAGCGTAGGCATATTGCACCGCGCTTCCGTGGCGGGGAGGCGCGGACGCGATTGCTGGGTAAGGCATCAATGGCCGACGTAGCCGACCATCCATTTGCGCATCAGCAGCGAGTAAAAGCTATGCTCGTCGCCGATGCCTCGTGCACAGAGGTCGTGGAAAGATTCCCACTCGCTCGATTTTTCTCCGTCTGAAAGCTGATCCCATTCTTCCTGGGTACCGGGTCGGTTCGATTCGCATTCACAGCGGAAGCGGTGTCCAGCCTCCCAGCGACCGGCTAGCGGCGTGTCCTTGAACCAGGCGGGCACGTCCGCACCGGGAGCAGTGCTGTAGCCGAGTCCTTCGGCTGCATCCATCCATTCGTATCTGTCAGAGATGCCGATGGCATTGAAATCATCGCTACCATCGATCTTGAGGATGCAGGCCAACGCGTATCCAACGCAGATATCAATATCGGTGCTGTTGGAGGGAAACGCGCGGAGCTGGAGACCATGAACGGTCTTTGAGTTGTTGGTTCATACAGATTCTCCTTTTTTGCCACGAGTGACATTTTTTAAAGGAGAGAGCGACGACGCTCCGGTGAAGGGTGCCTTCAGCGGAATGTGGGGAATTGCTTGATAGTCGCGGCTTGAAGAAGCGCGTTGAATAAAGAAGTGCCGAGTGAACGGCAGATTGAATTATACCGGAGATTTTTGAGGGGTCGGCAAGTCGCGACGGGTCCTGACTGACAGTTCGCCCGGAAGCCGAACCCGCGCCGCCGGGGTTGGCAGGCGCGGGACGACGGCTATTTCTTTGCAGCGCGGTCTTTTCGAAAGACCGGGTCGACTGTGAACCGGGCGACCAGACCTTTTTCTTTCATCCGGGAATGGAATGCCATGCTCTCTTCGCCGCAGACATCGTGCACGTTTAGTGCCGTGCCTAGTGTGTTAACCAGCCATCTGTACGCGGCTTCAGCTCGACCCTGACGTCGTGTACCCGACCATATCCATTTGACGTTGGGCGTGCACTTACGTCTGACCCAGACAAGAACGCGGACGTTGTCGACACCAAGGTCAGTCGGGGTCGCGGCTGCGCTAAACAGAAAGTCGTATTGACGCACAGGTGTACCGTTCCAGTGGTCCTTGGTCTCAACGACCCGCGGCTCAAGAGCCGGGCGTTGCTTCGCCATTACATCGTTCATGAGTATCTCCCTTGAATGCCTTCGCATAAGGCGTTGGAAAGGGAGGAGGCGCGGCCCTGGTGAGATATAAAGGCTCACCAAGGAGTGCAGGTAGGCTCTGTTGAGGCGAACACCGCATCCCAAAGATGCGGCTGTCGCCAAATGCATTTGCTAAAGTGGAACGAGGCGGTAGTCGTTGGTGTCGCAACTGCCTTGCCGTTCCAGATGCGCACGCACGTCCACCTCGGTCGGCTCGGCCATATAGACCAGAAGCGGGTAGTCGTCGCCTCCGTGGACTGGATGGATGAACGCTTCGATCCGATGCGTGTAGCCTCGGCCTTTCATTTCGGCATCCTGCTCGGCGAGGGCCACCGCTGCCTTCGCCTCGCTGGCCGCATACTCCGCACGGATCTTGTTGGCGAAGCACTCTTCGCATTGCCCGTCGCGATCGACATCCAGAATGGCCGGATCGAACGCTGGTTTCCCGCAAAGTCTGCACTTGCACAGTGTGACGGCGTCAAGCGTCGTGCGGACATCAGCCTCAGTGGCTTTTTCGAACGGGATGCGTTTGCGGTGAATGCTCGCGAGAGCTCCGCCGGGCAGGCGCAACATCACCTGCAACCCGTAGCTTCGATACATCCATGAGCACGGAGCAACTGTCGCGGTCACCTTGACGCCGTCGACGAGCCGTTCCAGAGATAGATGCTTCAGGTCCGGCACGGGACCATTGACTGTTTGGGTATTCATGGGAATGCTCCTTTTTGCCTACGATGGCGATTAATGAAGGAGGGAGCAAGGGACGCTCGGGTGAGAAATGGCTCAGCGGAACGTAGCGGGTGGATTTTATCGCGCCCAGCGGGTAGGGCGAGGAGTGCCCGCGCTGCTCCGGGAAGGGGCTGGCGCGGGCGGGATTGCACGTTGATGGATCAGGCGGGATTGGCCTTCAGGTAGCGCTCGGCCGCACTGATTGTCTTTCGGCAGTCGCCGTTTGCCGGCTCATCGGCGCCGTCGGCGTGCTTCTCGGCATACTCGAGCAGACCTGCCACGAGCGACCGAGCAGATGCGTCGTTGCGCGCGCCATCGCCAGCCTTGATCTGGAGATCGTGTTTCTTCATCGCCATTCGTCCACGCTGAGCGGCGGCCGCAGCGGAGCGCTGCTCGCGGGTGTCCTGCTTGCCGACGAACGATTCCAGCGTGGCCACGCAATGCAACAGCGTGTCGCGCAGGTTGAGAGAATCCTCACCAGTCGGCCCCCAGCCCGCAACCGCCGACTCCGGCGCTTGCGTGACGGACGAAGTCGCCCAGTCCGGCAACTCGTTCGCCCTGGAGAGTCCGTAGTCTTCCGGTTTGTCGATTGCGTCAGGGTTGCCGTTCAGGATGGAGTCCCGCAGGTCACGCATCTCCGTCCAGCGGGCGGGTCGCCAGCCTCGCACGGAGTGATGGATCTGCATCGCCGCGATCCCGTTGTTCTCGCAGTCGAACGCGATGCGGCAGTCCGTGTCGTTATGGCCATCGAATGGATGTGCCCAATTGCCGACCAGATACTGCGCTGTGCTAGCGTCGGCCGCAACTTTAAGGCCAGTCTGCTGCTGATTCTGGCTGGGTGTCGGATGGTTCATGGATTACTCCCTTTGGTGCCTCGAAGAGGCGTTCTAAAAGGAGGCAGAGCAGTGCGTTTCGGTGAAAAAAGTCTCAGCGAAACGTCGCGGGATGCTGGATGTGCGCTGGGTACGGCGGCGCGAGAAAGAGGTTCCTGCCGAACAAACGGCAACCCGATTGTACGTGCGCTGCCTGGCGGTTGGCAAGGCAGCAGGGGGCGGCTGTCGGCGGCGGCGCGGAGCGGAAATCAGAGAATCCGCAGATTCCGGATTCTGCCGATGCGCGGCGAGCGCTCCAGAATCAGGTTCGCAATGAACTCTGGGAGCAGCGCGCGCGGCACGTTGGCGGGCACGTCGCTTACCGTCTGGCCTGGAATCTTGGAGATAAAGTCGTTCGGGGCGCTAGCCAGGCTGTGCTCATAGCTGACACGGTAATCCATGATTCCTCCTTTCGTAGGTTACGCCAGCAACTTAACCCGGCCTTAGCCGGGCGCAAGCAGCGTGTTCGCCGCGGTGAGGCCACCTGCGCGCGGTGCGACATTCGAGATATGGCAGCCGGCCACGGCAACACAACGCAACATCTTAAACAGGAAAGGCCCGCGCCGCCCCGAGAGAAAAGGGATGCGCGAGCTGTGTTGCGGTTAATGGACGCTTAGAGCGCGGCCTCGTACGCCGAAAGAACATCGCCGTACTTCAGCGGATTGCCCGTTTCCCGGTTCGGAACCCCGTGCCAGCCCGTGATGCGCCGGCCGAGCTCCTGCGAGGCGAGCGTGCGCCGGCGGTTGGTCGAGACCAACGTGCCTTTTTCGTCTTCGAAGACATGGATGTACGGGGGCTCGTGGCCTTCCCGAAGCATCTCGACGTAGCGCTGGTACGTGCGGTGTCTTTTTATCCCGTCCTCCGCCTCGGAGTTGACCAGACGGCGAGAATCGAACACGTCCAGGAACTCCGTGTACGACTCGATCACGTCTGTGTGATGACAACCGATCTTCGCGGCGCCCAACGGGAATTGGGGAAAGTCCGCCGGCTCCATCTGGTTGCTCATGGCGATGAATCGGTCGCGCTCGCGAAGTTCTTCGACGCTCAGGCAGACCAGATCGGTTACAGCCTTCACCGGAATGCCAAACCGCCCGCTTACGTGCTTCGCTGCCACGGAGTTGATGGACGGCAGCAATACGAGGGCCGCGGGCGACGAGGCCGCTGTTGCAAATTGCAGGTTCATGGTTCTCTCCTTCGTGCCTGAAAGGCGATTGACAAAGGAGGGAGCGCTGGACGCTCGGGCGAGGCCTGCCTCGGCGGAACGTCAATAGATGTTTTTGATGGGCGCCGGTATGGCGCGGATGCGGCGAAATGTGCCGAGTGAACGGCTGTCTCGCACTATACCAGCCGGTGACAACGGGGACAAATTTTCGGTCAGCGCACGGCGCGGGCATTGGCACTGCCGCACGGGCGCTCAACCAACCGCGGAGCAGGCGTTGACACGCCGCGACCGCGCCCAGTAACTCGATGCGGCTCCGAAACTCAGGCCGCCATCTGATGCTCGTAATACGGCCGCTCGCGGTCATCAAGAATGGCGTACTGTGCTGGCAGATTCCTAGGATCTGGATTGAGCCACTGATCGACGTGCTCGGGCTTGACCGGGACGATGCAGCGATCGTGGCCAGCAGCGGCGACCTCTGGCGGTGGCTCGTCCGTAATTGCCGCAAACGACAATAGGTCCGGCTCGCCGGGAACGGTCCAGCGGTGCCACAAGCAAGCGATCAACAGCGGCTGCCCGGGCGTTGGGTCGAACCGCAGGACGATATTATTGCCGTCGCGCTTCACGTTCTCATAGAACCGGTCGACTATCACGATTCCGTGCTGAAAACCGAACAGCTTTCGCCACGCCGTGTTCAGATGGTCGCGCCTCGCGTTATAACTGCCATCCTTGATCTTCTCTGTCTCGGCGGTCCAGCCTGGTAACCGGCATCGATATCTCATCGGGAGTACTACGCGTTGACCGTCCTGGACGATCATCACCGGCGCGTACCAGCCCGGGTAGATTCGAGAATCGCGCTCTTTCAGATCGGTGCGCCGCAGATCATCGAGCCCGCGCAGGGCGGCATCGATTTTGTTGGTCGCGATACGTTTGCTTTCGGTGGCCGCCTTGGTCGTCTTTATCGCGAGCGTGCGCTCGGCGTCCGCCAGTCGGGTACGCTGCTTGAACACCTCCTGCTCGAACTTCGACGATTGCGCTGCGGCGAACTGATCGATTGTTCCTTGGATTTTTCGCAGGTCAGCCGTTTCAGCGGACGAAAACGCCGCGTCCATCGCCTTCGGAATTTTCGCGCCGCTGCCTTCAACTCGTTCCCAATAGAGTTGGGCGAACTCCCTAATATCCATGTCTGCACCGAACATTTTTACGTATTTGCGATAGTCCGCGGCGATTTGAGCCGAATAGCACACGAGAATCATCTCCTGTATTGGAAGCATCACGAACCGGCCGACAACACCAATCGAACTTGTCATCACGCGCCGGCGACTACGGCATTTTCAACCTGGGATTGATCCTTTCCAAGCTTACTGTGAGTTCGTTGTGACATGGTCAGAATAGACGAAGGTTCGATTGGTACGACGAACGCGGCATTGGAAAGAGGCCTTTTCTTTTGATGACCTCTGACGGTCGCAGGGGAATGTGCAACGACGCCGGCGACGAATCTGCCGCGCGTGCGAGCGACCGAAATATGACCAATAGCGTTTCGGATGTTTGTGCTGCAAGCAGCATCCGTCGCAGTGATTCTGAGCGGACGTGTTGCTGCCAAAAAAGCACGGCGCCGCAACTTCCAGCCTTTAGAATTTGCTCAACGGTCCATAATGCGTCCGCTGACTTCGACGTGCGCAACCATAGGAGCTTCGAAGGGTCGACCCCCAGGTAACTGAACGAACTGAACGCGAGCGAGTTGGGCATCTGGACGGGCTGTACCAGCGCAATCGGTTTTTTTATCAACGGCGGCAAGCGCCGGTCGCAGCAATCGCAGCTCGGCAATACCGATTGCTGAACGCAGCTCGATGAGCGTTCCAACCGCCCAGCCCCCGCTATATAGAGTTCGGCAGACATCGCTGCATAATCCGTTTCCACGACGCGTCCAAACGAACGTCGAGTTGCGTTACTGTATAGACGCTGAGCCGAATTAAAAGGGGGCATGCCACAATTGATCGCGGGATCTCGCAAACCCTTCACTGATCGCCTGTTCTTCGCGATCTTCCCGGATCTCCAGACGGCCGAGCGCATCGCGCAGCTTGCTGATCAGTTGTGCACCGAAAATAGGGTAGAGGGCAAACCGCTCCCAGCCGGCCAACTCCATGTCACGCTCGATTTCCTCGGCAATTATGCGGGTCTGCCGAAAGACAAGATCGCAATGGCAAGTGCTGCGGCAGCCACTGTGGCGATGCCGGGTTTCGAAGTCGCGTTTGATCGAGTGGCAAGTTTTCCGGGCAACCGGCGCAGTCAGCCTTTGGTCCTGTTGGGAAACGATGGCGTCGTCGCTTTGACATCGCTTCAGCGGACGCTGCGCCAAGCTCTCGACGCAGCAGGCCTTCCAGCCGCGTCCAAAGGTGGCTATAAGCCGCACGTGACAGTGCTTTACGGCAAGCGAGGTCTTCCTAAGCAAGCTATCCAGCCCGTGGGCTGGACCGCGCGGGAGTTCGCGCTTGTACATAGCCGAATCGGCCTGCGCCAGTACGCAACGCTCGGGAGGTGGTCGCTCGAAATGTGACCCCGGGGTGGACCTATTGGCATACGATACATTCGCCGATGTTGCGTCGCTCGGAGCCCTTCGGGCGTAGCGCAGCGTGGGGATTGACTGTCCTGCATCGTCGCGCGGATGTCCGCTTCGCGATACGCCGAGGGATAGCTCGCGAGTCAATGAAATGCAAAAGGGGCTGTGGATAAATCCGAGCGGCGCTGTCGGTTGTCGCACAAAGTGAAATCTGTGCCAGGTAAGTGAAAAACTACTGACACAGTTCGTGAAAAAATCCGGGTGGCCGACACTTCTTGCGAGGACTCGGCCGTCCGCGACTGTCGCTGATCGACCCGTTTCCGCCATTCGAGCCGGCACGCCCACTACGGCAGCTTCCAAGGTCCAACAGTCATTCGTGAGCCCACGGCCGCCGGCAAGTTCGCAGTCACTACCCGGTGGGGGATTGAAATCTCCGTTGTCGCGTGTCAAACGGGAAGCGCGTTTTCCGACTCAGATGACAAACGGAGCGTGGCGTTTCAAATAACCGCCCGCGAGCCGAGCATTTCTTTACGTTTTCTATCTTTTTAAAAAAACAATCTAAGGTTAAGCATCTGTAAGTTCTGCGTTCCGTGAAATAGGATTATCGTCGCTCCGCTGGATGCCATCTATCGCCTAGATGAACGTAGTTTCGAGATCGTGTCCTCCACAGGATCCGGCTGACGACCTGCAGCGTTCCGCCAACGAACGTAAAAAAGAAAAGAGGGTTCGATCACGTACACAGAGTCGTCTTGGGCACTCCACTCAAGCAATTCAATACCATAGGATTGCTGAAACTCCTTCAATCCATCAAGGGTTTTCTCAATCAGCTTCTCAGTCTGACTTTTGCTTCCGATGCGGCTACCGTCCAGACGTTCGCAAATTTCATCTCGCGTCAGATCGAACTTTTGAGGATTCTTTGCAAAAGCCGACAGGATCAGACTATAAGTTTCATCCCGCTTTAGATCCTTTTTGGGGCCGCGGGTTAGCCTTTTGTACCAAGACTCAAACTCGCGATAGCGACTTACCGCGACCTTGTGGAGAGCGGACCACCCATCTTGGGCTGAGAATTCGACCTCCGAACCCGGCCTTACAAGCTGCATACCTCGATCGGCAAAGAGTTGTGCACAAGTCTGTTGCATTACTATCGGAAGCCCCGCACACTCGCGGGCTATGGCGTCGAAAACCGTTGAGTCAAATTTCACCTTCAGTTTCGAAAAACCCTTTTCGGCGATTTTCGTGAGGTCCGCGTCTGACCACCTCCTAAGTTCAATATGGCGTATTCTTCCGGGCAGGTCCGGATTCGCATGAGCGAGGTCTGCACCGCGATGCGTTGTGCTTATCACAATTACGGAAATTTCCGCCTCACAGACATCTTTCAATTGTTGAAAAACGATAATTTGCGTTTCCTTTGACAGATAGTGAAAATTATCTATCACGAGGATTGTATTAGAATGTTTAAGCAATGGAATCAAGTGATGGCACGACGGACTTGCCAACACCTTTTCGCGAATATCGGACTCTGAATCGGACCGCGCGGTACCCAATTTGGTTTCACCAATAAGTTTGGCTAGCCAAACCCAATTGAGTTCACCACTTATCTTTCCTTCTGTTTGAGTTTGCGACGATTCCGCGCTTTGTCGTGAGGTTAACCTCGAAAAATCGAGAATCTCCAAAGGTTTTTTCCAGAACTCATCTGCTGTCATATTCCCCGCGCATCCGACCCGCAGAGGGACGAGCTTGGCTGAGCCGAGCACCGTGTTGTACAGCGTCGTCTTTCCTGTCTTTGACGATCCAGTGAGAAGACATAGCGTTCCCGCGGCATGGAGTCCTTCGATTAATTCTTTCTCGAAGCGGCCGTGCTCCTGCGGCACGTATGTCTCTTTGGGAAGCCCTTGACCATTGAATATTTTAGCGGTATCGATTTCCGACATTATCCGTCTCCTCCGAGTCGAGAGAATTCCACTGGACCTTATCATTCTTTTTTTGACGCAGCGTACGTCTAGTTAGTCAATGTACGTAGCATCTGTAGTCGGATGCGTTGCGTATGAATGAGTTGGCTCCAGAACTCCGCATCTTGCGTATCTGCCGTTCCCGAGGTAGATTGAAACGGCGCGACGATGCAGTCCAAAAGGTTTAGATTTGTTTCGGCCGAGTCGAGAAATTTTCTCCCGAGTGCGATCATCGCTAGATCCGAATGCGCCGCTCGCTCCGACGTATCGCACAGTCGGGCCGTGGCGCGATCAATACACCACCGAGAAAAGGCCCGGTAAACCTTCATTCGCTCCAACAAAAATCTACGTGTCGGAGCGAGAGGGAACCCAAGTCTAGATAATGTCGATTCTGCAATATGTAGGTGCCGGAAAGCGTTTGAAAAACTGCGACCCACAAACTTGTCCAGGTCATCATTGCTTACGAACAAATCCGCCACATCAACTCTCTTTGCCTCGATCGTGGCCACCAGTATGTTCATGTACGCACGCTCATAATCGTATCTATAAAAGCGCCTTGCGTAGACGTCGGCGACATATTGTGCATATTGCCAAAGTGATAGAGCTGCATCGTTCCAGCGTAGCCTCATTTTCTTCGTCTTGGCAACTCTCCCGGCGTCATGACATAGACCAGATAGTTTCAGCGACACGCGAACCAAGTAGCGCGAAGGCCTTGCAGAGACGGTGCCCGCATAAGGTGCTGCATCGCGCCAACGCAAACGTAGCGCCTCTGCCACTAGGTACACGTAAAAGGCGCGCGAAAAACCGTGGAACTGCTCGGCTTTGCGCTCGAAATCATTCGCGCCCGTGATCACGTCAGCCTTCATCGCAAGAATCTGCGCGTATCGAAGGAGAGTACCGACACAGCGTTCATATGTTCCCCCTATTTGCCCCGCTAAAGCGGTTGCTTCTTCGGTAGCACGTTGCATCAAGAACGAAAGGTCGAATGCATGGTTAGGAAAGTTGAAAACCTGAAAAATTTCCTTTTTTGGAAATGATTTCTTGAGATTCAATTCTTCCAGATGACCAAAGATGATCTCTAGTGCTTTCGGGATATCTCGCGAGTATTCGGCGATGTCAAGCAGAAATCTGCGTACGTCTTCCGTATCACGGTCTCGGCTTGGTAGGCCATGAAGCGCATCGACAACCGAGTCAGCTAATTTCCCATGTCCGCTCGCTAGGGCCGCACGACCGAATGACACAAGGTGATCTTGGCAAATGCGGGCTTTGCCCAGACTGCTTAAGCCGGGAAGGTTCATATGGACGACTGGGCGCTTCACTTCATATTTTTCGAAGAATACGCGCCACTCTTCTCGATGCACCGGCGGCATGCTCCGCATCGATTCGCCTATGCGCCTAGTTTTGTACTGATTCTTTAGATACTCACGGACTTGATTTGGGCTGTTGATCGTTGCAATGAGACAGGTGCGAAGGCGATGGCGTGAATACCCACGCGCCAGAAGCCAATCTTCATTCCACTCAAGGCACCGGCGTAATAAGAATGTCGCTATATACAGAAAACGTCGGTCTGGATTGCGTGGTAGATGGCGATTCGATTCTGGAGGATCGGAGCCATCAGTAACGGCATCGAAGTCCATACTCTGCATTCCATGCCAAATCGCTTGGACAAGTCTTCGATGTCCTCCGATTGTGTTTAGGTCAGCGTTATCTGCGGTCCTTATGCTTTTAGTCCACTGATCGAGTGCCTCTTCGGCGAGAATCTCATGAATCACATACCAAAACTGGCAGTCATCAATCAAGAGTTCTGCAACTATAAGCTCACGAATTTCTGGTAGACGGATATCTACTGACCGTTCACGACGAGCGCCGACCGGCAAATTGGTAGACGCATCATATGTCGGTGAAATGTGCCCACCAAGCGAAGTAAACTCGTCTTCCGCGGGAAAGCGATCTTTCTGCAGTATCTCGTCATCACCGCTCACGAACAACATCGGATAGCTAGCGGCGCGCTCTAAGTAACTCTGATCAGCGCCTGGTGCGGGACCAGACCGGTCCGATCGGTTACGAAGGCGAGTTAGTGTTCGGTGCAAGGTACTGCAACGTAGTCCGCCCGGACATAACGCCACGAATTGACTCATCGTAACAATGAGCGGATCCTTTTTTTTTAGCGATTCCCAGACTAGCCGAAACAGCGCAAGTCGAGCTTCGACGGACGGCTGGGTAATGGCACTCCGGACCGTGGGATCTGTCGGCTCGGCGGACATAATCTCCGGCGCCGCGCTTGCCAGAGTGTCAAGGAGCGCGATTTCCGTCTCTGCACAGACGGCTTGTCGGACTACTCTACGCACGACTTTGAGATTTTTTAACCCGCGAGCAGATAAGATCCGTTTCGCATCGGCTGGCGACACCGGCGGTAATGACTCACGAAATCGAATCAATCTGTCATATTGGTTCCACGACGTACCGCTCAATAGCAATATCGACGAAACCGCAGATATCGGATGAACATCGGCTCGTTGGTCATCGGGAAAGCCCTCAGATGAGGACACGATCAAATTTTGGATCAGTTCGTGAAGCGGGTTGTCATTTATTAAATCCAACACGTCTTCGAAAGCGCCACGATCTGCCTCGATACCGTCGATGATAAACACGAGTCGGTATCTCGCCATGGCTTGACGAATCTTCGCAAGGCCATCATAAATAGCGTTTCGCGATTCGATAGGGACGGCCCTCGCTACGTCTTTGTGATCCAGCCAAGCAAGAATGATTGCAACATAGTACCCAAGAGAGCGGTGGCAGTCGTTCGGCTCGAATCGATTGGCTCGAAAATAAAACGCGGAAGCTCCTTCCAAATTTTTCGCGGCGCCAAACGCCTTCTTCACCTCGCCCGCAAGCGCAGTTAATCCATTAAGGGAATTGGGGGCATCTACAACGAGCAACGGACCAACCGAACTAGCGTCCGCCAAACTATTGAGTAGTCTGGAAAGAAACGATTCCCGCTCACTATTCATATAGAATCGGCGGCGTCGGAGCAGGCGAAAATTCGATTGTGGCGCGGTGTTCATATGACCCCACGGAATGTTCCGAAAAGTATATACGTCGCCGTGCATCTAACAAGTTCACCATTTAATCTGATGGAAGATAGCGGCGCCTCAATATTTGCAAGTAAGGGATCGTATGGTCGCTCCCTCCGCCCATCGTCGGCTTTTCTCAGAGCGAGGGCCCCGGAGCTGACCAAAGTGTCGAAAACCCGCTGCATTTGGTCATCAGACCGCTCAGCGATGGTCCCCTAAGCCTATGTAATGCAAGCGTTAAGACGGCGTTTGCGCTCGCAGTGGGGATGCTGCCGGTCGACGCTCTGCTCAAGTGCATCCGCCGTCTCGCCTATCGGTTGATCGGGCGAGTGAAGCCCGAGACCAGAGCGACCAGTTGCTGACGCCCGTGGGTGTGATGACGCCTGCAGTCGACTTGCTTCTCTCCGGGGGAGTCTACTCGTTAGAGCAGATAGCTACTTCCGATCCGGTGCCGCTCGCCATTCGAACGGGTCTTCCACTCGCTGTGCCCTGTACGTCGGCGGACAAGCGATCGTGCATCGCCATCTCGGCGATCGCGCGAGAACTGATCTCGCTCGGGAATGAAGATGCCGCGTCCATTTGCAGGTGATGCGTGCGGACGAAGGTTCATGTTTAACCGGTTGCGACGCTAGCCGCGAGAAGCAGATTAATGACCGACGGCGACACCGATACATCGTGTGAACTTATAGAAACGAAGTTTTGGGACAGCGCCGACGAGGAGTATGCATGCACGCCTAGGATGAGGCCGCTCAAGGCGTCAGCCGACAAATTCAACGACATACATGGCGCGGAACCGGCCACAGACACGACACATGCGAAGCCGACCGCGACGTAAAGGGGCGCGAAGCAGGATGGCCTCAGTGCATTTAAGACAATCGCGGGCGCTGATGAGACGACTCGCAAACCTTGAAAGCCGTATGCTCTCGCCCAAAATTAGCCGGCTAACGAGCGTCCGTTGTCTGGGCCGAGCCGACGTTCGAGCGTCAGCGTTAAGGCGTGGGCCAATGTCTGTAGATGGCCGAGAGCACCAGTTCCGTGGACGTTCCACGTAGCTGACATTGGAGTAGTCAACGGCAGCTTTCCGACGAGGTGGGTGAATGCGTACTGCCGGCCAGGAGCCGTCGTTCGCTCACGCTGGCGCTCGGACCTCTGGATGTCGGGTCTAGCCAGGACGCGGCCATTCGATTCACGATTCTGAACGTTGTCGGCGGTTGAGGTCGTTGATCGAATTGCGACGTCATCGGCCGCGCCGTCCACGTTCGATTGTGTTCTATCGCAAAGTTGTTCAAAACTCGGACTGCCGCTCCGCGCTTGCTTAAAGGCGGATTAGGAATCGGTTGAAGCTTTCTCTCAGTACCGAAAAGATACGACTTTCGAAATCGGATCCATGAGGCAGTTGTCCCTAGTCACCGGGAGGTGACGATAGGCCCACGGGCGGGCGTCTTCTTCGCAGACAAGTGCAGTATGGAATGTACTATGCTTACTTCGGTGGGATAGCGTCATCCAATGCTACCGCAGCTGGATAGCAATCCGTTCGGACTGCGTTCCTCAAAAGGGGCTAGTTCGCCATGAGCCGAGTTGGTCTGATAGCGAAATATTTTGCCATCGTGGCGCTTGTATTCTTGCCATCGGGTTGCCTATTATTCAACTTCCCCTTCCACGGCAGCTTTGGAGGGCCGATAACCGTCTGTCACGACCCAAACGTAGTCTGTTGGGAATATGTAGCTAATTTGCATTTCGAAAAGGACTTGCGGGTTCCCGTAGATAACCTTTTCGATCGCGTTTCCAACGAAGATAATGCAGACCTAAACCGCGCGGCGGAAGATTTTATTGCACCGGCATATCAAGTGCTGGCTAATAAATACGCGATTTCGCTTCCCAAAAGCTTCGTACAGCCATATTCCCCGTCCAAAAGTTTTTACTTCTCCACCGAATGGAGCGATTGGTCTAGAAATATCTCCTTTCGTGATAGACCCCTATTGCTCCAATTATTGCACATTTCCGATAGCGAAAATTCAGAATACCGTTGGCGAGGACAAATTGATGACGGACGCGCATATTATTCTTATTCTACACCTAAAATCATTCACATTAAAGCGCGAATGGCCATTGAAATTCAAAGGTTAGTTGCCGACCAACAAAAATGGGTGCCCATCGATTTGGGACCCGACTACGAAAGAAACGTGGTCCGACTGGCCGCGGCGGTGTGTAAGGATCTAAATGAAGCTTACTACTTCTATATTAAGGAAAATTTTGAGCTGAACGTTTCTCAATCGGCGTGGGGAGTATGCAGATGAATGATAATTGCGATCGCGTGCGAATGTTCGTTTTTCATATATGGATTCTTACCTTAATTGTAATTTTGTTGGTCTTTGTTGTCGCGTATTTTTCGCCAGTAACTCCGCCTTTTTCGTCGACATTGCAAAGTCTTGAAATGCTAACTGGACTAGTGTTACCGCAGATCGGTATAATGACAGCATTTTATTTTAACCTTGATGCCCAAAGAAATAAGCTTAACTCTTTGACCGCAGATCAGATCGCCGTGGTCATAACGCTATCGGTCCTCTATCATGTTGTCTGTATTTTTTCTGTGATCGCTGGCGTGGGCTTCCACGCGTTTGATCGCACAAGCGACCCCGACTCCGCGTTAGTGAGAAATACCGCGGCCGTTGTATCGATAATGGGGCTTTTCTCCCTCCTTTTGGCCCCCATCGCCTTTCTGTTTTCGAAACCCGAACACAACGCCGGCACCCCGAACAACGACGATACACCGCCTCCAGAATAGAAAACTTATGTTCATGTCCCTAAGACGGATCGTTTGTTTGCTAAAGTAAAGGATGGAAGGGGGACCGCGGAGCGTTCGTGAAGGAGTACGTGGCGCGCACAAGACCCGCTTGGCGCGTTTAAGGTCGTTTAAGGTGCTGGTAGCAATAAGAATGGTGCGGGCGGTCACTCTATGGATGGCGCTCGGTTCGTAAGAACTGTGAGTTCTGGGACGCAGAAATGGCCGCTGTAGACAAAGAGCTGCCAACCGGTGCTCCGCATGTTCAACGTCGGCTTAGGGTCGGGAGTGTGAGTTCGCTGATGCAGGAAGCTGCCGTCCGACTGCTCGATGCCGCCACTGTCAGCAATCCGCCACATTGCTGACGTAGAACCCGACCCGCCCCAATGTCGGCAAAGGCCGAAGATGCGACGAATAAAATCATCGACAGAACGTCTCTTAACTGGGTGAAGCAGACCTTCGAATGTCTAACGGAAAGCGTTGGGGAACGGCTGATGGTGGCCGGTTTTTGCCCGTCGCTGACCGGCGACAGGCAACCCGCCGGCGCCGCGCCCGACCTTCGAATCCGGCTGCATCAACGAGGACATTCCGGGGTTTTTCATCTAACGCGGCAGAGCGAGAGGGATATTTCACATTCCGTGGCGACTGCTGGGCGGCCAGTGCCACTCTTCCTGAAAAATCCCTTTAAATTCAAGGACGGACTTTTCACGAATCCTGGCAACCGACAGGCGCTGCTTGTTGACGCCCGTCGCATAACGGTAGACCGTCCCCCGCTCTCCGGATAGCTGAGTCGGAAGCTAAGTGTCCCGTGACATCGAACGGTGTCTCCATTGGATCTTTACTCGAACGGTTCGTAGCGCGGCGTACCGTCATCCCACAGCATCTTGAATTCCGCTTCTCGCCCGAATACCGAAGTGACATGGCAAATCATTGCAGCGTCGAGATAGGTATCGCCATGTGACATCCGATCGTCGACGAATGGCGAGACCCGCGGGGCACTCGGTCTGTATGCAAGAAACAGCGTTCCACGATAAGGATCGTCTATCTGCTCGACGACGATCTGCTCGCGCATAATGACCGGTCGCGCAAGGTCAGGGTCCGTGGTGAATTTTTGGCAATGGGAGACGCTGTCGAGGTCGGCGATGGATGCGTTCGGATTCAAGCGCAAGAACTCGGCGCGTTCTACCCAGCAGTCAAGAGTCGCGTCTGAAAGTTCGGTCGTCTTCATATGCCCTCCATCGAAATGCGCTTTCTTGCCGATCTCAAGCGTCAGCCTTCAGCCATTTGAGCAACTCCGGTCGGTTCGGTCGAATTCTTCATCTAGCTTGGCATCGTCGTGCTCGTCCAGAAAGACGTACACCACACGCTGGCCATCCCAGTAGGCGACGGCAAAATTGGTCAGATTGGCGGTCGTGCCCGGAGGCTGATCACGCAGTAGCGAGGCAAGCTGGGCGTCGATAGCGTCGTGGTTCAGTTCCACATCAATGTCCCGTCTATCCTCACTGGTCAGCCGCGAATCCGATGATGGTTTCGAAGCCACCCCAGAACATGCGCTTACCATCGAACGGCGGCTTCGAGGGGTCCATCGACTCTAGAGACGGCCCCAAAGAGAACCTCCACCCCGGGCTCAATGGATGAACGGCCGTGGCGGGCTGTGCAGCACGATCTCCTCGGGACCGTGCGGCGCGTGCTTCTCGACGAATACGCTCGTCAGAATGCGCTCTGCCCAGGCCCGGTTCACGACCCTTTCGATTCCCGGCTCACGCGCGGCGAAACGTCGGGGGCCATCCTCCGTGTCCAATACGAAACCGCAGAAGTCGCCAAAGCGGTCGTAGACAACGCTCGCCACTTTGCCCGTGAACGCCTCGCGCCGCTCCCCCGGCTCGCAGATAGGCCGCCCCGGCCTGTAGCCGCCGAGGGAGGGCGGGATGGCGCCGGGATCGCCGCCGATGCCCTGCAGGCGCCCCGCAATGAGGTCGACATAGCGCAGCAGCACCGGATACCAGGGGCTCGCCTGCGGCCAGCCGTCGAGCCGCGCCTTCAGGATCGCCAGCGTCGTTTCCTCGGCGGGCCGCATGGTCGCGCCGGTCGAGACGGGAATCTTTACTTGGAAAGACCCGACAATGTAGCGCTCCCAGACTTGAGGCGCCGCAACTGCCTGAGCGGGCGCCGGCGCGTGCGCGTGACGCTCACCGCCCCTGGCTTTGCCGGAAGCCGCGATCTGCGGCCCGGGCGGCGGAGGCGGCGGCGCGGCGGGGCGCAGCCTTTTGTTCACGCGCCGCACCACGACGTTGAATTCCTGTCCCGTCCTGACCGTCAGCGGCAGATCGATGCTGAACAGTCCCGCATAGACCGCCGCCGCGCCCACGGGGATCGGCACGAAGGTGACACCCTTCACCGTTTGGAGCTCGATCGTATGCGGGTCGGCGGCGCGCAGCGGATGAATGCCGTACATCCAGTCGGCGAGCGCGATCACCTCGTCCGCCGAGACGCCCGGCCAGTAGATCTGCGCCGTCGAGCCCACCGGCGTGTCGCCCCAGAAGATCAATAGCTCGTCGGGCCGTCCCGCGAGCGCTCCCGTAGACGGCGGCGGCGCGCTTGGCTTGACCGCGAAGGTTTGGGGAACCCGGTGCGCGGAAGCGGGGCCGGGATTGTCCGAGGTGGTCACCTGCAGGTTGCGCTGCGCGAGCAACCCGCTGCCTTCCGGCGTCGGCGTCACGCCGTTGACGATTTCGATCGGCGTGCCCGCAAAGGCGATCTCCGCGACGAGACAATGATGCGTTCCGGGAAACGCCAGCCAAATCGGCGTGCCGTTGACGACGTTGCCGGGATCGTTGACGTCGAGATAGCTGCCGAAATAGGCCCATTGCGTATCGCCGGTCGCAATGGCGATGGTCTGATTGTTCGCGCCAGTGCCTGTGCTGCCGCCTTTCTTGTATTCGGGATCGTTGGGGTCGCTGAAATTGGGCTGCTGGCTAGTTGCGAAGAAGGGAATGGTGTGGTCGTCGGCCGGGGCCTTCGGCCAGATTGGGTTGCCGCCGCCGTCCTTCTGGCTCGGATAGGTGGCGAGCGGATCCCACCCGGTGTCGGCGGTCTGGGTTCCCCACAAGCGGAAGAACACTTTCACGTTCGCCGCGCTCGTCGTCCCCGCGATCCCCTTCAGGCGCACGCGGGCGACGGCGAAGCTGTAGTTGTTGTACGTGGCGCCGTTGACGCTCGTAAACGGCGTCACCGAGGAATCGGCGTCGAGCTCGCCGTCCTGCTGCGGAATCACTCCGCTGGCGGGCGCGAACGGATCAGTCGATCCCTCCTTGCCGAAATTCTGGTTGAGATAGATCAGCAGCGCCTGGATATATTTATAGGCGCCTGATGTGTCGAAGCCGCCGCCGGACGTGTTCTCGACGAACTGCGGCCCGCCGGGCACGGGGGTCTGCGCGGCGAGCGACACACCCGGCGTCGCCGTGAACACCCGGAGATCCTCGCTGAGCCAGGGCACGTTGAGCTGGGTCGGATTGGCGGGATCGGAGGGCACGACATTGGTGAAATAGGGCGCCGCGCCGGCCGTGAAGAAGAACTCCGTCGTCGCCGGAATCCCTTTGCCGAGCACCGTGATCCCGGAATTGACCGCCGCCGGCGTCTCGCCCATCGCGGGAAAGACACCGAGCGGATTGACGAACAACACATCGTAGGCGAACAGAATCTGCTGGGGAACGTTGAGGTTGTCGCTCTGATGGAACATGTTCGGCAGCGTCGACAGACCCGTCGTCACGCCCTGGAACGCGACGGTGGGAACCGACGGCTTCGTCGCGCCCAGCACGTTGAGGCTGAAGCCATCGAGGGCGAGGAAGAAGCCGTCCGAATAGGTCCCGCCCTTGCCGATGACGTCGGTGATCTCGTCCTTGCCCCAGACGTTCTTGGCGCCGACGTAGCTAAGGCCGCCGAGCGGCCAGGGATCATCGACGTTCGGCACCGGAATGTTCGCGACCTGATCGGGCGGGTAGGCGACGGCGAGCAGGCTCGCGAAATAGGGAAACGGATCGGAATTGTCGCCCGTCAGGTTTTTGTAAACGCCCTTCAGGCAAGAGCCGCCGATCACGTTGTTGCTGGAATCGACGCCCGGCGCAGCGGCAATGATCTGCGGGATCAAGGTGAACTGGAGCTGGTGAAACAGATAATAGAGGAACGCCATGCAGCAGCCGGTCGCCGGACCGTTGCCGGCCCACGGCTTGACGCTGCCGACATAGTCCTGTCGCGAACCGTAGTGCGTGCCCGTCGACGGTCCTCCGAACTGGCCGGTGGCGTCGAATTCCGTCGAGGCTGGGTTGCTTGCCGGCAGCGAGGTGTTGAGCCAGGTCGATGGCGTGCCGTTCATCAGCCAGGTCGTGCCCAGCCCTTGCGAAAGTTGGAACTGCACGGTCAGAAACAGCGAGAGCGCTTCGCCGCAGCTCTCCTCGTCGCCGACGCCGTTGGAGTAGCCCCAACCTTTGTGCTGAGCCAGCATGAAGACTTCAGACACTTCAGAGATGAACATCGAGCGCAAAAGCGTCGCGGCGTTGGTTCCTGCGCTCATTAACAACGGCCACCCCCAGCTCGCGTTGTAACCGTTTTCGACGACGGCGGTCACGACGACCGTGATCGGAGTAGGTCGGGCCTTGGTCATGTCGACGCCAAAGAACTGCGCCTGCAGCCAATCTAAATCGGTTTCGATGACCGGCTTGCCGCCCGCAACGACCGCGAGCAGCTGGTTGATGCGCGCAGGCTCGACGCCTCCCGCCCCGCCGAGGTTCGGATGGTAGAAGAAGTTGAAATTCTTCGTGACGCCGCCGTTGATGAGGCCGGTCGTCACGCTCCAGGTGGCGAAAAGATTCAGATTGGTGGCCTGGTTCGGGAACGTATTGGGACCGGGGGTGAAGATCTGCCCGGTCCCGTCGGCTTTGGTGTTCCAGTAGAAGGTAATGACAGGGCTGCTTCCCACGAGGGTGCCGGGCCCCGCAACGGTAAAGGAGGCGCCAGCCGCGTAGTTGGTGTTGTCGACGGGGACCTGTCCGCCCGTACTTCCGTTTGGGTTGTAGATGACTTGGGGCATGGGCTTACCTCCGGACAACGCGGCGGGGACAATCTTTCCACGCTACGATCGAATCTGCGTTTAACTACGTAACTACGTGCCGACGCTGCGGCGCTACTTTGCGCTCAGCGAGCGCGGCTAGACCTACAGATGGGCTAGATGCCCGTTAAAAACCGGTTTGCACCAAAGGGTAGGGCGCCGCATCGGATTGTGGGGGTGTGATACGGAGGGTTGCCAGCGCATCCGGCGAGCGCCATCAGCACAATGAAACCAGAGCGTGGAATTGCGCCATTCATGACCAGGCCCTCCGTGAGTACTTCTTGTTGTGTGCCTCCCGGTTGTATCGAAAAAGCTAGGCAATTCTGGCTTGGCCTTCAATGGCTGTTTCCGGTGAAACGTACGGTATCCCACGTTTAAATCGTATTTGGCCGAGTCTTGCCCCGGCGAGGAACTTGTGCAACGGCCCGTTGCACAATTGCCCTGATCTCATATGGTCGACGGGTGGTGCCGTTCGGCGCGAGCCCCCCGGCCTCAACACGCTCCCTCGTACCTTCGCGAAGACTCATGCCGCAACATGGGCGGAATGATGGCGATTCCCCAAGCCTCCAGTAACGGTTCGAAAGTGGGTGCTGGCGCGCCCGGATCGGCCGGCAACGGCTTGCCGTTCCATGAGTATTGCGTCCGCTCGCTGCGGCCAGCACCTTCGACCTTGATGCGATCGAATACGCCGGCGTTCACGCCGTACTGAAACGCGTCCTGAGTGTCGCGGATGTTCAACAGACCCGAAGCCACAACGTGCGCGACACTTGCGGGCTTGTTCTTGGCAAGTAACTTGATCAGCTTCTCTGCATTGCGATGTGCTTCCATTCTGGTTTCGTTGAGATGTCGAGACGATGGTGCCGGGAGCGTTAAAGGTAGCATTGGTCCGAGCCGCTGCAAGGGCCGTGGCCCGGTGCGCGTCAGCGCCCGCGCGGGCATCTGCCGCGCGAGACCTGGACTGGGCAAAAAAAATGCCCGCGCGTCCTGTAACGAGGGATGCGCGGGCAGGTACAACGTGAAGCGATTGCTGTAGACGCATGGGTGAGTGATCGACTCAGCCAGTTGCCCAACGGGGGGCCGGCGCTTTCCCCGAGGGGAAAGGCCGGTGTGTATTGCTGGTTTCTACGTCAGGATTCGACGGCCGGTGCGATCGCTCGCGAGGTGAGCGGCGCAGTGATGCCTTTGCGCGCAAACTCCGCATTCAATACCGACGGCATCAGCGTGGCAAGTCGGTCGACCAGACGCTGCTGTGCGCCGGCATCGAGCCTTCCCGCTATCCACGAACCGATGATTTGCTGGTACTTGACGAACACGCGGCCGTCCTCGAAGACCTGAAGGTAGTACTGTCGCGGGCCGCCTGATGCACCATAGATTCCACCGGTGTCGAGCACACGTGCCAGACCAGGCGTGTGGTCCACACGAATGTAGAGCACGATGGTGTTTTTACGGAGAACCGTGGCCTCGTATCCCGCAGCCTTTACAGCGCGCGTTGCCATTTTTTCGTCGAGCTGAACCCAGTACCCGGTATGCCGCGCGCTGGGTCCGTCGCTGGTGATTCGGACAGTTGCCAGCAGCTCATTCATTTCCTCGTCAGTCAGTCTCCAGGTGACAGGCAACGAGTCGTGGTCGCTAAGAAACTCGGTGGTCGATTCTGCCTTGCTTTTCATAAATACTCCGTTTTCGTGCCATTGATGGCGGTTGGAAAAGGAGAGAGCAAGGCGCTCTGCCGGGGCTTCGGTCCGGCGCAGTGACCTGCGATGAATTGCGCCCCTCGAGCGGGGCGCCGGATACTGCTGGTTCATACAGGGACGCGGTTTCAGGCAGGCAATGCCGCGGCGTTGCGGTGGCGCGCCGCGCGAGCTGCAACCAGTTGCGCGTCCATCAGATCGGCCAGCGAAGCGACGCCAAAAGTAGCCTTGATGCTATCCACGACGCGCACGTGATGCGGGCCCGAGTGGCCGAGCGCCTCCGCGTCAACCAGATCGGTCGTCGAGTCGTCGTCGTCGTTCAGCGAACGAATGTCCGAAAGGCCCATCGCGAGGATTTGGCCCGTCACGTCGATGTCGACTGGTTTGCACACACGTACTGGCGGCGTGCCCATCGGTGCGCCATCGGTCCAGCGCTCGGGCTGGAAAGTCGCGAGGATACGGATCACGGGGTACTGAACGACCTGACTTTCGTGGACGAATTTAATCCCGTTATCGATCTCGGTCGCGATCTCACCCTGACGGTTGATATCGGCACTAACGACACCGAGCTTGCGCTCACCGTGGATCTCGACTTCGATCGAGGAGTTCGGGCGGTAAATGGCGCCGGCGGAGTTCGACAACGCAATCTTGTTCTTCATGGAGCTTCTCCTTTCATGCCTTCATAGGCGGGTTAGAAAAGGAGAATGCGGTCAGGCTTGGTTAGGCTGAAGCCCAGCGAAGCGAGCGGGTGGAAATTGATGGTCGCCGGCGAAACGCCGGGAAAGTCAGGACATACGTGCCGAGCGAACGGCTGTGGCGACTATATCAGACCGCGCCGCCGATCGGCAAGCCGGTGCCGGCCGCGGGCTATGTGTGGCGCCAGCGCAGCGGAGGTCAGGTTCGGCGCAGGACCTCAATAGGAATCTGCAATCCCTCGTGGAGGCGCTGAATCATCGCGTTACTCAGCGGTTGTTCGCCGCTTAGGACCGCCGCCAGGACGTCGGGTTCGCCAATATATCGCTGAAGATCCGCGTCGGTGGCCCCGGCCTGTTCAATGCGAAACCGGATCGCTTCGGCAGGAGTGGGGCGCGGGAAAGGGAAACGGTCACTCTCATAACGCTCTACGCGCACGCTCAACATCGCGAGTTCGTCGCCTTCTGCCGTGCCAATGGCGGGGTCAAGAGACACCAGAGCGAATACCCTGGAAAGGGCTGCGCGGTAGTCAGCTTCTGTCTGCAGTGGGGCTACGTGCATGCTGCGTTACTCCATCGTGTCCGTGCCGATACTGTGCCATCCGGCACCGTGCAGTTGCAACTGGCGCGACTCACTCGCCACGCCGTCCTTTCATGCGACATGCTCAACCTTTCGCGCTTCCGCCTGCCAGACAGCGAGACTGGTTTCGGTCACGCCCGGAAGCGCTGAATACGTGTCCGGGGCGCACGCGGCGACCCGGGCAGCACGCAGGTCTTCGTAGAAGAGGTCGGCGCCGAGGAAGTGCCGCCCTGTTTCGATGGCGGCGACTGCCGTCGAGCCGCTTCCGCAGAAAGGATCACAGGCGAGATCACCGGCGTTCGTATAAATGTGCATCGCGCGGCGCGCCAGTCCGACTGGAAACTGCGCGGGATGATCTCCGTGTTGCCGCTCGGGATGATTGTGACGCACCTGGCCGATATCGTCCCAGACATCCGTCGGATGCGCGCCGAGCGGTGTGCCAGACAACTCACCGCGATTCGGGCCCTTGTACGCACGCTTGGCCGGGTTGCGCTGGGGCGTGCGCGCAGGCGTGGCGTTAAACGTCGCGGGTTCCCCCTTGCTGAAAACCAGAAGGGTCTCGTGCCGGCCAGCGAGCTTTCTCTTAGGCGTCAGTCCGTGTGACGAAGTCCAGATGACCCGGTCCTGGAAGGTAAGCCCTGCGGTGCGCAGGTTCTCAAAGAGCATGACGTCCATGGGGAGCATCCGCTCCTGCCAGTCGACGGTCTTCCCGACGTTCAGGCAGACGACACCGCCAGGCTTGAGCGTGCGTCCAATCTCACTGATGACCTGCATCAGCCAGCCATGGAAGTAGGTGAAGCGCATGCGGTCAGCCGCCGGGCTGTCGCCGTAACGCTCGCCGACGTTATAGGGCGGGCTGGTCACATAGAGCGGGATCGAGTCGTCCGGTATCCCATCGAGAAAATCCAGGACGTCCGCTTTCACGGTCGTATCCACCATCGACTGCAGGAACTCCATCTGCCGGCGCTTGCGTTCCTCAGAACGCTCGCGGATGCGGGCTTCCGTCTTGCGCGTGCCAGTGGATAGCGCGAGCTGATAGATGCGGCCGCGCGACCACCCGGTCATCGCGGACACCTGCTCGTACGTGTGCGTGCGTAACAGGCCGACGACCCGTTTCTCGTCGGTGGACAATTCGCGCGGATGCAGTGAAGGGTTGGCGGTCATAGGCGTGTCGCTCGAAGCGGATTGAGCTTCATCCTCGCATCGACTGGGGTCATGGCAACCGGACCTGGGCGGGGACCGGTCGACGCTCGTTCTGCGTTCCAGAAACGACGAAGCCCGCGCGGCCCAGGGGCGGCGCGAGCTTAATTGCTGGCGCGACCACGTCGCACGTGGTCGTCAGGGAACGCGGATGCTAATCCGCGAAGGGCTCACGGATGCCGAGCGCGATTTCGACGATGTAGCGAGCTTTCACCACCGGGTCGCTCTTGATTGCCTCCGGCGTAATTTCGCCGCCAATCCCCTGCAACGAATCCAGAACCTCCTGGAAGGACTTGTAGGGCGCCGTCTTGCTCGCGACGGAAACGGCTGCTTCGAGGTACGCGACGTCGTTGCGTTGCTCAATCAAAAAGGCCGACGGAGTGAACTTGATTTCCTGCACCGGCGAGGCCTGAATCCCCTGCCGGAGAGCGCTTTGTTCCTGCATTTCCCGCGTTTGGGCGATTGCTTGAGCCGAACGCAGGCCGATGGCGAGCGCGTGCGGAATGTGCGCGAACATCGCAGCCGGGCTCAAGCCGTCCGGCATGCGAGTTGTAAAAGCTGAAGCGGTCTTGCTGTTCATGTGACTTCCCCTATGGTGCCTCGAAAAAGGCGGTTGAAAAGGAGAAAGCGCGGGCGCTTGGGTGAGGCTGGGCTCAGCGAAGCGCAGAGAGATAATCAGGGGCCGGCGGTTGCGGCGCGGGAGATAAGCAAAGCTTGCCGAGTGAACGGCTGGGGGCACTATAGCAGAAGGTAGCGACGGCCAGCAATCGGGCCGGCGCGTGGGCGTTCGGCGCCCTCTTACAGGGGCGTGCGGCGGCGAGCGGGAGCATTGCCAGCGATCGTGCTATCCCAAACGAATGCCTCCGACAGCGCTGAAGCTCTATCGATGAGTAGCGCGAACTTAAGGGGCATCGGCCTCGGTGAGATCGATCGCGCGAGGGTCGATGGCAGACCGCGACGCGACCAGCAGGTGACTCATTTCGATGGCGAGCGCCAATGCGCCTTTCCGTGAACAAGGCGCTCCACCATGGGCTGCGCGCGGTGCAAAGAGTTAAAGGAGGTGCCAGGCGAACCCGGCCGGGTATTCCTCAGCGACACGCTTTCGCCCGATCAGGCGGTTCGTTACTGATTCGACTTCCCGATCGGACAGGCTCAGGCCAAGAGCCGAAATGCTCTCGATCACGAACTCATCGACGGAATCGTCATCGATCGTAATGGCGTGCTCGCGGGCACTGACCTTTGCATATCCAACAACCTTTCCGACTTCCTCAATGCGGGCGCCGGGGAGGGTGAGTGCGCGATTGCGCTGTTTGCGTTTGCGTCGCATGCTGGGCGGCCTAAGTGCTCAATCGATTGCAGACGCGCAAGCATCGGTGGGCGCCGCGGCAACATGGCCGACGAGGGGAATGATCTTCAGCCCGGCTGAAACGATGCGGCAGGGCGCCGCGGCGACGCCGCACCCGGCGAGCGACAGCGACAACAGGAACAGCACCAGCAATTTCTTCATTGACTACTCCGTCGGGGCAGCGCCTGGCTCCGCGGCATACCGGTTGTCGGTGTCGCGGGCCGCTGGAGAGAGAGTGGGCAGCGGCTTCCAGGCAAACTTTCGGGGATCCAGCAGGGCCATCACAGCTTCGCGTCCGAGCTTCTCGATGCCTTCGAGTGCGATCGTCGCGGACTGACTCGTTAATGGATGGGCGTAAGCCATCATAAAAGAGCGTATGAGCGACACAAGTAGCCCCTTTACGTTCTCGTTTTTCAGCAGCGCCAGGACGGCGTACTGTTCGAGCAACTCGGGAGGCGCACACAGGAGGTTGTCGAGGCTGGTTGCCTTCACGATCTCGCGGAATGTCCCGACGAGCATGGCACGCCGCTCTTCCTGACTGAGGGCCGCTCCACCTGTTTCGACCTCGAGGCGAGGGTGCGTCGCCATTACTTCGTCGACCTTGCGCTCAATGGCGGCGTTGTCGAACACGCTCCAGCGTGCGTCCCTGTTGTCCGGAGTGACAATCCGACCGACGGTCGAAGTGGGGCCGGTGCCTGTCCCAGTCCCTGCGCCCGCGGCGTCCAGTGCCAGCAGTTCGGCGCGGAATCGCGCGATCTTTGCGGCGACCCGATCCCGCTGGTCTACAAGCAACTGCATCTGCATACCGGCTGGCTTGCGCCGCACGATGTCGCGCGAAAGCGCGGCGTGTACCGCTTCGGCCGTTTCGATCAGATCGACAAGCTGGCGCCGACTGCGCTCCTGGGTAACGGTATCTCTCATAAAGGTGAGAATGTTCGGGATGCCAGGTAAGGTTGTGTGTGACGTGCGGCGAATCCGAGCAATCGTCTCCAAGGCCAAAGAGCACCTACCCAGAGACTCATCGGCCAGAATCGCCGAAAATTTAGGGTAATCGGATATCCGCGGCGCGCGCACGACAGATAGGTGATGAAACGCTGCTCCGATCCGGGGGGGAAAGGGGCGGGCTGTACATCCGTACAGAGTTGGTAGAATGCCCACATCCCCTCAACCGGGGCAATTGGCAGTAAAGCGAATTCGTTGGGCTAGCGCGCAGTTAGCTAGACTCGAAAGCACGGAATTGACTGGACTGCCGGGAACGCGCGGAAATCGAAGGACTGCCGCGCGGCGCAGTTGGCTCTCGGCAACGTGCCGATGAGGCTTTGTTCAGAGGGGCGAGAGGCACTTGACGAGCCGATCCGGCCACTGGGTCCGGCGTTACTTCATTGGCAGCTTCCAAGGCACAACGGCCGTTGTAACCGGTCCGCCGTAGGTATTACCAACTCACCCCAAGGGCGGCGAGCGACAGAACCAGTATCCCGAAGCCAAATCCCGCTGGCCACATCGCAAAGTTGCGCCTCATGTATTGGGCGGCCGAAAACCGCGCGTCCGATTTCGCTCAAGAATCACTGGCTGTTGCCGTTAGATAATGTGCCGTTTCTTCTGCGCTGTCTGTGCTGTGCCGTGCGAGCTCGCGCGGCTGCGCATGATTTGATGCGGCCGAGAAACGAAGTTGTTGATAGCTGCCAACACACTAGCGGCGGCCGTTGTAGTGAGATCATTTGTGAAAGGAATTGCAAGGCGCATAAGCTCGCGTCACGTATTCCGAAAGATAAAAAGGAAGAAAAAGGGATGCGCGCTCGCCAGATCACACTGTTCGCAGCAATCGCGTTTATGCTGTTGTCGCTCGCTGGTTGTGGCGATGGTTTCAACTCGGGCATGGAAGCACTCAAGAGGAAAGACTACGCAGCAGCTAGGCGTATCTGGGAGCCGATCGCAAACAACGGTGACCCCCGGGCACAATACGCCCTCGGGCAGTTGTATCACGACGGCTTGGGTGTTCCAAAGGATCGTGCTTTGGCAACATCTCTCTATGTGCGGGCAGCTGAACAGGGGTACACGGACGCCCAGAACGATCTGGGCTGGACGCTAGTGACAGGAGAAGGCGGGCAGCCCGATCTCCCGCGTGGCGTGTCTCTCATCAAGGCGGCCGCCGAAAAGGGATTGGTTCGCGCGGAGGTCAATCTTGGTTGGATCTACGCCAATGGGAAGGGCTTGAAGCGTGACCCTGTGGCAGCCGTACGCTGGTATGAAAAAGCGGCGAATACTGGGGACCGGGTCGGAGAGTACAACCTCGGCTGGATGTACGCCGAAGGTGATGGCGTGAGCAAAGACAGGGTTCGCGCACTTGAGTTGGTACGGAAGTCTGCAGACCAAGGGTATCCGGAAGCACAACACTACCTCGGAGTGATTTACGCGAATGGAGATGGCGCCGATCGTGATGATGATCGCGCAAGGACCTTGTTTGCCAAGGTACTAGCGAACGATGACAGTGACCCGGGGACTCGTGAACTCGCCAAACATGCCCTGACAGAACTTGATCTCCGTGCAGCATCGGAAGCGGCCGCTCAACAGGCGGAACGGGAGCACTCCGAGCAGCCGGCCTCCACAAGTGCGGATGCTCCAGCGGAAGCGTCAACATCTGATGAGGCAGATTCTCGGAGTACGGCGGATGCTGCCCCGCCTGTCAACAACAATACGATGGCAGAATCCCTTGACGCGGAAGGGTTCCCCAACGGGAGGTGTTACATCAGTGAGCTCGCGAATTCCTGGGCAGAAGCTCGTAAATGGGCAACCGATGCTAGCGGGAGCCAAGGATGGATACAAATGCATTCAGTTAATGCTTATACCGACCGGATTGTGTTCGCCTATTTCGATGGACTGATTCGTCGGAATTCCCAGCGCACCTTCTGGAAAGACCTGAAGACATGTCGGAAGGAGCGTCATGAGGCCAGCTCGAGCTGAGGCATTGGGCTGCGGCGGCGGAGAACCCGGATACAGGTACGCGGTTCAACGGTAGCGGTAAGTCAATTGCGCCAGAGATTGGTCGAGGCTCCAACTCTCGTCGGATCGAGCATGTGGGTCTCCTTTGATGACCGCATTTTTTCAGGCTAGCCTGATGAAAAGCTCGTCCGAACGAACGTCCGCTGCCAGGCGTATGCGAACACACCAGTGACTCGGTGCCCACGCTGGCGAATGACACATTCTGTTAAGGGTTGTGCGATGCCTGCCCTGAAGCCGCATGCATGTGAGCGCGCCGGTGAGCCAGCGGGCAGGCGTCGCACAAGCCTCGATGGAGGAAACCGCGGAGTGCTCCGATGCGGTGGGA